>Ga0209367_1012685_pt1 | contig 10963 bp, 4 predicted proteins | sample WorMetLIZISLAND2_FD_187412 | JGI IMG/M metagenome (GOLD analysis project Ga0209367, IMG submission 187412) | Marine gutless worms symbiont microbial communities from Max Planck institute for Marine Microbiology, Germany - Olavius geniculatus... ... | reverse complement strand
GTTATTAATGTTAAAATTGTTAAGTTTTTAAATTTTTATTTTATTTTGTTTTTGCTTCTTAAAAGTTTGTTAAGGTTTTGTTGCACAAAGAAAACGGAACACAGGTTTTAAAACTCCATGTCATATAGGTTTTTGTTGAGTGAATAACGTGACGCCAGTATTAAAAATTACGATTAAAATAAGAAATTAAATTTAATTTGTATTATAAACAGCACGACTAGTAAAAACAATAGAAATAAAGACTTGGATTTTTGAGAATAAATCTTTTAATTTTTCTAAGAATTTAGCGTAGGACCAGTGTTAGCCTAAAGTGAGGTAAAAAATACTGCCGTACGTGTTTGTTGAGAACTTATTTCACTTTTCTTAAGTGCGAAAATGTGAAAATTAATTAGCATTGATTTTACTTAGTTTTTAGCCGACGGTACTTAAGAATTATACGGTCGAGCTATTGGCATGATTGTCGTCATCTGTCCGTCCGTCCGTCTGTCACGGATGTATTGTGACTTAGTTTTAGGTCATAAAAAACTTTTTACACGAATAATTAGCCATGTGTGAGCCGTCTAGTGCAAAGGAAAAATTTTCAAATTATGGGTTGAATGAAGGGGATAAGAAATTTAACGAAAAAAGGCCACATCTCGGAAACAGCGAGAGATAAGGCCAAGGTTACTATTAATCACTAATACACTGTGAGGCATAAAAACACATCAAATTTTTTTTATCATAACTTGAAGAAAAATGATTAATTGTAATACGTTTTGGTAGAAATATTTCCGATACAACTGGCCATCAAATGAACTTTTAGTTTACCACCTCAACTACTGTCTGTTTCTGCACTATCTGGGGAAATAAAACTAACAAAATATTGCATTTTTAACCACTTTAGTATTATTGCTTAATCAAAACAACACACAAAACACACATTTTTTTCTATATTTTCATTGTTTTAGCTAATAGTTTATCTAATGGTTTATTTTTTAACTGCTTACAAAAATGTTTGAAATGTTGGCCCACGAACATGGGCTCGGCTCAAAGGCACTTTCTCCATTCGTTGATAGCAGCGTCGATAACGTTCTGCTCCAGACCAATCCAGACTTCAGCAGTCGCTTCTTGAATTCATCAATATTTTTGAATGTTAGGCCTATTTAATAGATGTGCTGTTACACAACAGTCAAATCTTGTAATTGATTGGCTGTTGGTGGCCACATATCCGGAAAGATAAAATGTTATAAAGTTTTTTGTCGATTTTAATGCAGATTTCGTTTGTTGTGTTTTTCCCAGGTAGTGCCAAAACACACGGTTGGTGAGGTGGGAAACGGAACAGCCATTAGATGGCCAGTTGTGTCGGCAATATGTGTACCAAAAATTATTAAAATTGGATAAACTTTCTTCAAGTTATGGCAAAAAAAATTTGTGTTTTTTATGCCTCACAGTGTAGAAAGTGGCATATTGGCTTTTCAATGACATCGAAATCATCCGCCATGGATGACCTTGAAGGTCACTGACAACCAGTACGGTCGGCTGTCTTAGACAGCTGGGCTTTTTGTTACCGATAATCTAATGTCTTGTTTTTATGGCCCACGGTGTATAGCGTTTTGAATGCTGTGTACTGCAGTCAGCATGACGCAGATTGTTGACGAAGTACAGCAAGCTATTCACATTATTCACCAGACGGCGCTCAGTCGTGGTTCACGGTTAGTCTCTGACATTCACGCATGCTTTCACATATTAAATAGGGTTAAAAGGTTAAAGGAGAAACCTCTCGTAGAGCTACCTACGGAGCGTCACCTGCCATATGGATCACACAACGTTACCTGCCACTTAAATTGACACAGATGAACGCACCCCGTCCAGCACTGGCAGTGGTTTTACGGCCAACTGAGATCAACTTAGCCTCCTACCTTCAGCGGGATGGGAAACGAGTAGTAACTGGCTAAATGCAAAGGCCTAGTGTGGCTGATTGGGGCGGGTATGCTTACTCGTGTAAACGGGGTATTAGGCAAGAGTAACAGGTGTGCTCAATTTTTAGTTGAGAAGGTCAAAGCTTGGGGTTCCGCACTGGGTCGACATAATAATCATATTTTCGGCCGACCATTAAGCTGTAAGCTATGAGGTGCTTGTCTGTCTGTAACGGATGTGTTGTCTGTGTGTAAAGGATGCATTGTGGCTAAACGGTATGTTTAAGAAAAAAACGTTTTACACGAGTTATTAACCCTCAGTCGTAAAATTAGGCATGCAGATTTTGGGTGATACAATGAGGCGGAACATTTTGAAATTTAAAATAAAATAAAGAAGAGTAGGAAAAATGTGCAGTTTCAACAGAAAAATGGCAGCATTTCAAAAACGGTAAAATATAAGGCCAAAGTTGCTGTTATTAGTCACGAATAGGAAGTCGCATACGCCCTTCATATAAAAATTTGAATCGCGTGTTATGCTTTAACAACGTTTGCGAGTAGATTACGCCATTCTAAGGGTAGCCCTACACAGTAAATACGGCTGTGTGTGTTCCAGCGTCGACCAATTCTTCCGCTATGTTAAAAAGAAAAATTACGTGAATAAGTAAAGAAACACTGCATTTACATTTGCCGGCTTTCCGACACCCGCGTACGGTCGGCTCTTCCTAGCTAAAGCTGAGCTTTTTGTTCTAGTTTCTAGCGTTATCGTGCACGCAGCATGTGTTGCAGGGAAATGTACCTGGTCGGCCATTCTGCCGGAGCTCATTTAGCAACAATGGCTTTGCTGGCGTCGCAATCGACGTATCATCTTATCAAAGGTAAGCAGTGATAAGTTGATGCATCTACTGCAGCATGTCAGCGGGCTGCATTTGCTGGGGTCGAGTGGATTTGTTGAAAGACGCTAACAAAGTTCAAGAACTGTTGGTGTCGGCGCCGAGTGTCATGCGGCCGTCTGAATAGGCCGCATTATGACGTGTTTACACGCATCGATTTCCTCGTCCGAGGTTCTGCGGGCGTTTTTGGCTAGCAGGCGAAAACTTCGTCCGAGGAAATAGGAAAACAATGACCATGCACATTCCGTCTGATTTCATCGGACGAGGTTTTAAAACCTCGAAAGACTCGACGACGTCGGGCAACACCTCAGACGAGGAAATCGGTGCGTGTGGCTGTGCACTTACAGGGTGGCCCAAAAAAGTAAACTATCACATTTTGTCTACATCTTTGCTAATTTTTTTTACCAGTAGACTCTCTAAGAAATTTGCTACTGAGTGGCATGCACTCCACACTTGTTATGTCACTTCACTACCTTGTAAAACATAAATATGAAAAAGCTAGCAATATTTACAGATGGACAAGAAGTATAATGGTAATTTTTAAAGTATTTAAATAAAATGTTACATATGAATTATAATAAGAACCAAAAATGTTTACATTTAGCTACAGAGTAAGTTTTCATCTTTCAGCAAAAAAGTGCGCAGCACGATCGTTAACTGAGCAAAATTGCAGCCGCCAGCCAGCATTAATGTACATTGAAAATTTATAAAAAAAACGATTCAAATTATTCGAAAACTATAACTCTTATTTAACATTTCAGTTAAATACCTAAAAATTTACCATTAGACTTTCTGCCGATATGTTGATTTTGGGATATTTATGTTTTACACGGTAAAGTAGCTACACAATAAGTGCGGTGCGCATGCCACTGAGTAGCAAATTTCTTACAGAGTCTACTGGTAAAAAATGGTGAAAATTGTTCTATATTTCAATTGCGAATATTGTCGAAGCGTATATTATTGCTTACTTTTTTGGGCCACCTTGTATACTTACATCTCAGCTGGTCCGTCTTTTCGTCCGTCTCAGGTCAGAATTTTTTGGGCCACCTTGTATACTTACATCTCAGCTGGTCCGTCTGTTCGTCCGTCTCAGGGTTTGAGTTAGTTAAGGCGCGTACAGAGCAAAGCAATCGAACTTAACTAACACAGTTTAGTTTTGGATGAACTGACGAATGGGAGAGCAAAGCGAACCATTGGTCATTGGTTGACGCCTGTAGTCACGTAGACACCGACGCCGTTACACGGCTACTGTAATGTATTACTGCTTGTCCATTGGCCAGTTCGTCACAAACTAAACCATGTCAGTTCTGTTTAGTTCAGTTACGTCGCTCTGTACGCGCTTTTAGAATTGCGCAGTGCAGTGAGTAGGCCGAAATATAGCTAAGATGGACGCCCACATCTTATGTCTGCACTGGTATTTTGGTGGCAATCCGATTCAGGATCTGGATCCGGCGTTACGGAATTCGCATCCGCAATTTCAAATCTAGAATTTGTTGACGAATTTTTGATGATCCGCAATCAGGATTTTGTTACAGGATTTATATAACAGTTTGCATCGAGCGAGTTTTATTCGCCAGGGGAGCGGCGTTAGTCTGGGCGGGGGTTGTGCACTCCGAGTGCTTCTAGTATTTATTATTGTCGTTGTACTTGCAGGTGTGTTCCTACTCAGTGGAGTCTTCGACTTGCGACCGCTGCTAGAAACCTACGTCAACGACGCTCTCAACATGACTGTGTAATTTATCAATACGTGCGATATTTTCGAAAGGATCTGCACTATATTTAGTAATTTAGAAGATGAAAATGAAGATAAGGATGATACGATAGAGAATTAATTTTGCACTTAAAAACCGACAGACAAACTGTTGGTTTAATCTATCACATAAACACTAAAAAAGAACTTAAACGTTTTAAATAATACTGAAATGAGAGAAAAAAACTAAAATAGAAGTACAGTAATAATGAAGTATTCCGAGTTTTCGTTTTGCCAAAATATTAAACAATTTTTTCATATACCAGCGAACCACTTTACTGATTTCACCATAGTGGAAGAATTGTGAGAATCTGTTTATGAATTTTGACGACGTTACGAATGCATGAAAGTCACAGACCCCTATAGAGGCTTACTTTTGTTGGCCAGTCAATAGACTTTATCAAAGCTGTGGAGCGGCATCTATCGATAACAGTAATGACTAAAATATCAACCCAGTGCCGACGTATTGTGCGGTCATTCGCTTTTTGCTCCGCAGCCCTAAAGCCGACCCTGAGATTTGATGTCATGAACTAAAATTGACACTCCGGCTGCTCCTAATCGAGGGTTAACGTTCACGCTAATTTTGGTTTTTTCTTGCGCTCTTTTGTTCTACAATTAGAAGCTCGTTCGTTCGTTCGAGCCTGACCCGCATTGCGACCTATTAAGAAGAACGACCACACATTGATAACTTTAGCGAATTCAATCAGTGATGTGATGTGTCCTCAAGCAGACTACTTGTGCTCGTTTTCGAGGCGCTTCGAAGACAAAGAGCAGCGTCCTTGACCTTGACCTTGGTCCCAAGTCGTTGGCGTTTGATTCCAACTCTTTGATCTTGGTCTTGGCCTTGATATAAAGTCATTGGTTATAATACTGAAAACTTTGATAAATTCTGTTCACTATTACCGACAGTTTGAGCACAAAACTGTAATGTTTAACACCATTAGCTTTGACGTTACTGAAACCCGCGATGCTAGTGATTGTCGCTGTGGTGAGTTGGTAACGGCTTTTGGATGTCCTTGGTTCTGGCCTGGAGTTTTTTTTGGTCTTGGTCATAAGTTTTTGCCCTGGTCCTTGTCCAGGGCCTTGCTTTGCTTAATTCCTTGGCCTTGGCCTTGAACACAATGTTCTTGATAACATCGCCGACTTTAATAGATCTTTACACGTCGTATGTGCAGTGAGGAAGCATGGAGGCTGAGTCCGTTGAATGGCGACAACGTCAGGACACTGCGTGAAAAATATCCCGACATGCAAGTCGCCATTTTATGCGCCGAGTTCGACAGTCCCGCCTTCATACAGCAGGCGCGCGCCTACTTCGAGGTTTTGTAAATTTTTGTAAAATTTGAAATAGCATAGCAATAACAAAAGCGCAGATGTTGCCACGCCATGTGCCGACATGCATGCGGCCGTCCGGTTTTGTAAACTGTGAAATGTTTTTTTCGTATAATTTTTGGCATAAATTATTCCAAGTATTTACCATACCAGAAATATGATAAAACTTTCCACATACATTAAGGGATTATTCCACTCAGTCCACTGATTTGGCTAGTACAAAAATTTTGAGAATCGGTAAATGTTAGATGTAGTTGTATAAATGCATAATGGTTATATTTTGCGGGAACTTGTTAGACTCGGTAAACAATAAAGTGTTGGTCTTGGTCTTGAAAAAAACTATTGACTGTTGCAAGACATTTTGCTATATATTAGGCTAATTTGAATATTTGACAATTGTTTACTAGTTACAAAGTTGCGAAATGATCACGGCTTGTGCGGTAGCAACAAGCTGTTGTAGGTAAGCGATGTGCCAAGTCAACGGGAAAGCCAAAAATTCGACCCCACTGCTCCCACATTTTTCAACCGATCTTTCTGAAACTCAAAACCAAGAAAGATATCCGGGATACGACCCTGCAAGCAAAATTTGGTTGATGTGGGACAACGGGAAGGGAGTCTGCGAAAATGGCGAATTTTGGCTCACTTTTGGTTCTTTCTTTTTTTGTACCCTTCGCCTCACGTCCAGATCACACCGTAAGACCGATCACGACCAATAAGGGCTCAAAACGCGTGTTTCTGCGCAAGGAAGTGTCTTTTGGGAATCTCGATGATAAAAAATAAAGTTTAAAGGTCAAAACTTCTCAAACACATGATTTTTGGGTGCCAGAATAAGCATTTTAAGCCAAATTTGCGAAATATTCAAATCGCGATATCTCGAAAAGTATAAGCTCGATCAACACAAAATTTGAAGGGCAAGTTTATGACCGCAAACGGGCTTCGTGGGTGGTCCGGCGTTACAAAATAGTAATTTAAGATGGCGGCGGCCGCCATCCTGGATTTTTGCACAAACACTAATAACTCAACTGCCGTTTGAGACAGATGAATGAAATTTTGCAATAGTGTAGCCAGCTACTACAGGAAATAGGCCATGTGACCAAAAGTGGCAATAGTAATAAATTCAAGATGGCGGTTGCCGCCATTTTGAATTCTGTTTATCGCCCATAGCTCGCTTGGTATTGCGTATATTTGCACGAAATTAGACAAGTGGACTCAGTTTATGGTCTTACGTACGAATTGACTATAATATCGAACACAAATAAAATCCAAGATGGCGGCATTGAGTAGCATTCATTGTGTAGATTTCGTGTCTAATTTTTGCACGCCATGAACCTAGCTGGTACTCGTGGAACGAGTCGTGTTTTGAGATGTTTACTACAGGTCGAGAGTGATTGCTTTGTAACTGTGTATATGCAGACGTTGAAGTCAATAGGTCAGTGTGTAAGCATTGACATCATACCAGAAGTCGACCACTTTGACCTGATAGAACGACTTACGGAGCCCCACTACCTACTAACACAGGCCAGCTAACGCAACGCTGTTCTTGTAATAAATAATTATATTCAGACCGTCGTCAGAGCCGGTAACGATTAAATTTTTAGCCGACTGTACTTAAGTAACGGTCGAGCTATTGGCATGGTTGTCGTCCGTCTGTATGTCCGTCTGTAACTGACGTATTGTGGCTAAGCTTTAAGTCGTAGGGGAAAACTTTTATAGGCCTACGCATAATTAGCCATGTGTGTTAAACTTCGGCATGCAAAATTTTAGCCACCTAGTGCAAGGCGGACATTTTCAAATTGACAGGGGGTAGAAAATTCAATGAAAAACTGGCCATATCTCGGAAACGGTGAGAGATGGGGCAAAGGTTACTATTAATCACTGGTAAAAAGTGGCATACGGCCTTTCAAATAAAACAAAAATCATTGACCTTGGACGACCTTGAAGGTCACTGACAACCAGTAAGGTCGGCTATCCTAGCGACAGTTAGGTTTCTTGTTAATAGTTAACTTTACGCAAGTTAACTGCACCGTCTGTCAAAAAACAAGCCACTTTTTTAAAGAGCCCCGTAAAAGATTAGCCGATTTTTAGTGTCTCGTGGATGCATTGAAGGAGAACAGCAGTATTAGCCAAATTTTTATACATATTATTAAATTTAATTACAGACAAAGTGTAGATTAAGATGTCAGTTGCTGGGCGCAGAGGTGCTCTGTACCTATTGTGTACTGAGCCACTAACATTAGGCAGCTGATTGGGCAGAGCCAAACTTGACACAAGAGAACTAGTAGTTGACACAGCAAAAGTGCAGAAAGTCCAGGCTGTTTATCATGAGAATGAATGCATGTGACCAGTAATCGGTAGTTGAGCTAGATCGATAGAAAACTGTTCCAGATAAAATTTATTTAGGCCTACAACACTTCCACCGAAAGAAGAACGGGCAGTTGAGCTAGAATGTTGTTATTAATAGATACTCGTCAAATTCGTAAGGTTAAAAGTTGTATCAATAATTTTAATCTTCGCCTGTTCATTTGTTACAGATGATGACAGCTGCTATAGCCAGCGGTTAAGACTTAGACGCGTTGAAGACTGAAAACGTTGAACTTGTCTTTCAATATATCCAGTCAACCATGGCTAGACTACAGTAACTTAACTGTGTTGCTTAATGTGTATACTTTTGGATTACGTAAGAAGTTTTAAGGCACGTACAAAGCGACGTAACTGAACTGAACTGAACTGAACTGAAAATGGGCGAGTTCAGTTCAGTTACTTCGCTCCGTATGCGCCTTTACGAAACGGCGCTGTTTAGTAACACTGCATTTCCCAGTGACGTCATGGCAGTCGGAGTTGCCAATTTCACCATGTCAGAAAATTTATCTTCCTAAAGTACAATCACTTGGTTTGGGAAATCCCCTTTTGGAAAATTTCGGAGCAGAATCAAAATTCTGAACCCTTCTTCTGTCAGAAAATTTCAACTTGTGTTTCTGACCCCAAGCCACTGTTGTCCCCCCGCAAAAAATTTCTGTTGTGTGTTTAACCGAAAGACGACGTGATACACAGCAAAAATGTCTCCGATATGGTATTTGCTGAGAAGATAAACCATTATTTTATTTTATTTAGGCCTTATATTTGATGACTTATTTTATTTTTTTTCACTGCTGTTCTTGTACAAACATTACAGCCACCTCGCCAAAGCAGCTAAACTTCATCGTCGGCTGCTTGGAAAACTCTAAGTTTCAGGAACCGTAAAGCTTTTCCACAACTTCGGAGGGGATCACTCAGAACGAGGACACTACATGATAATAGAGTAGAAAAATTTGCGATTTTTAGCCAGTAAGTCGCAGTATCTCAATAACGGTGCGAGATGTGCCTTTGGAAGTTCTACGCTGGCTCTCGATTGGCACCAGAATTAATGACTTTAGATAACCTTGAACGCCAAAATAGGAGTTTTTTAATAATTTTTTGGCGATTTCGGGCTGCGAGACATATTTCAAGAGCGAATTGCGCTGAAACCAATGGAGATAGACATGGATAAGCTGCGTATGAAATTTTCAGCATCAAACGCAGATTTCAACGGTCCAGTGTCGATTTTTTTAGGTTCAAAGAAACCTGCGCACGAGAGCATCAAAGAGCGGTACCCCGTAAGTGTCACCAAACGTCACCAAATTTGAATGGCCAGTCTTTCGTGAAAACGGTTGCAGGTAGGCATGGACATGCTGCCTATCACAACAAGCACTAGTGACGAGCTTTTCAGTCGTATCAACATCGATGACTTTGAAAGACCCTGACCTTCGAAAAGAAGGAGTTTTTATTAATATTTTTTGCGATCTTCGGCTGCAGCACACACTCTAAGAATGAACTGAGATGAAACAGCTGGAGACAGACTAACAGATTGCGAACAGGAACTGCTAGAAGCTTTCGCGCGTCTCGTGAGCATTAGCTTAAATTTCTTGTATGTTGAAAGTGAAAGGGTAAGGATAGAAAAATCAGTTACTATAATGGTTACTAACAAAAAAGGCTGCATTTTTGGCGACTTGCGCTGCATTTCTTTTATCACACATCACACGATAGTGTGAGTGTTGTAAGGACGACTTGGAAAAGGCAAACTTTGACCCTCAGCCAACCAAAACCCCTAAACCGATCGTCACCAAATTTGAATGGCGTGATTACGTCATGAACCCCTACCACCAAAAAAATTTGGGCTCAATCCGTCCATGGGTTTTGCTTCCCATATAGGTGAAATATTCGAAATTTACTACACTTTTTTGGTTCCTGAACTCGCCTACAGGCGAGTCCGTTAGACCGATTTTTACGCTTAATACGTCAAATGACGTGGTTCTGCGCAAGGAAGTGCCTATTTATTGTTATAAAATAAAAAATTTATTTTTCACTTGTTTATTCGAAAAATTCGAAACAATTACAATGGCGCCTATAGGGAACATTTAAAAATTCTTTAAACTGTCATAACTTCCGTTGTGTGCAAGATAGAGTCGTAATTTTTGGTTCTAGGATATGGTTTATACCTCGGCTTGTACAACAAACATCACCAACATCCTTGCATCTGACAGAGGTGCGGGTTGAGGGTTTGGCAATTAGATGACGTCAGTTGAAGTCTACCACAGCCAACCCTGATTTCTAGGTATAACGAGCAGCAGCGTAGTAGGAGCAGCAGCAGTAGTAGACACATCCAACGTTCTGTACCCGACCGGAGCGTATACTGCTCTGCCGTAAAAGGTAAAGATACGGATCCTGCTATAGCGCTTTTTACGCGCGAAAGCAGCTATGCTTTCAGCGCGTCTTAGCCATCGCAATTCTGTCTGTCTGTCCGTCCGTCACACGGGTGGATCAGTCAAAAACGGTGCAAGATAGAATTACCACATTTGCACCGTCAGCTGCCCGGAAGACTCTAGTTTCAGGAACCGTAAAGCTTTTTCATAAATTCGAAGGGGGTCACTCCGAACGAGGGCGCTGAATGAGAGGGGGAAAGGGGGGTGGTCAAAATTTGCGATTTTTGGCCTATAACTCGCTGTATCTCAATAACGGTGCGAGATAAGGCCTAGGTTACTATTAATCACTAATAGGAAATCGTATGCTGGCTGTCGATTGGC
>Ga0209367_1012684_pt1 | contig 10964 bp, 8 predicted proteins | sample WorMetLIZISLAND2_FD_187412 | JGI IMG/M metagenome (GOLD analysis project Ga0209367, IMG submission 187412) | Marine gutless worms symbiont microbial communities from Max Planck institute for Marine Microbiology, Germany - Olavius geniculatus... ... | reverse complement strand
GGTTAGTACTTAGATGGGTGACTGTCTACAGTACGGAGCCAGCCAACTAGGTCGACTCAGCCTTCTACCCTCCGTAGGATGGTAAAATGAGTACTGGCGGTGGTCAAGGCCATCGCTAGGGAAGAAACGGCGAGTTCTGCGCAACAGTAGGCCCTGTGGCCAGAACTGCAAGTATACCGATCCAGTCGGTTAACCCGGCCGACTTGGGCTGTATGCTAGCTTAATTGGCCTTCGCCCTCGCCGGCTCAAAGTGCTGTCAAGGGGATGAGCTCCCTCGCAATGGACCTAGCTGTCTATGCGGAATCTTCTTCTTCTTCTCTTCTACGCCTGCCGTCCGCGCACGATGACAACAGTGCGTGTCCTTAGTCACACGGCACCTGACATTCAGCGCGTCGACTCTGGCGCGCTGAACGTTCAGTCAGCCAACAAGAAGACTGACGAGATTTTTGACGCCTGTCAATTTTACATTAAACGAATATATGACGATTATGCCATGCTGTTGTCTGAGACGGAGACGTGACATGACGATGACTCAGTCAGCATAAGTCGTCTCCGCGCTGAGGGCCTCAACGTAAGCCTACTCGAACACGCACGACCGAAAGCTCAGAAGGCGTCACTTCGCATCAACCACGGTGGAGTCGCCATCACTATATCACGGGGCGTGGCGTGCGTAGCCTACGTCTGCTGTGTCATTAATCATCGGGCGGTCTGTGCCGAGTTCTGAGCATTTGTGCGACAGGATAATTGCTCGCGGCTCGGCGTGCACAGTGCTGTTGGTCTACCGACCGGCATCTGTCGCCGTCAACTCGCTGTTTTTCGAGGAATTTTCCGAGCCACGTTGCACGAGCTGGTGACGCGCTGCGAATCGGTAGTCGTCACCGTCGATTTAAATATCAGACTAGATCGGCCTGATGATCCTCACATTCATCGGCTACTCGACGTACTTAGTGCACACGGTTTGCACTGTCGCGTGCCAGCAGCACCAACGTACGACCTCGGAGGTACGCTCGACCTTGTCGTGACCCGCGACGATCTCGTCGCACCCGACGTCAGCGTGTTGAAGGTCAGACCACCGGGTGCTGCGATAGACCAGCCATCTTGCGCGACCGCCGCCCGTCTACCACCCGTCTTTACACCGACCGTGGTTCCGACGAGTTCCGAGCAAGCGGCATTGCGTCAATCTCCACTGCCCCCAGACCACCATTTCATCGTTGCTGAATGCAAGGACGACGTCAACGCCCTGGCCGAGCAGTACAACGCCGTCATCGCGGCAATAGCTGACCGGATGACGCCGACGAAGACAGCAACTTGTCGACGCCGGGGAGGTGATCCGTAGTTCGACGACGAGTGTCATGTTGCCGTAAGAAATGCTGTAGACTTGAAAGCCGAGCACAAAACAATCTGTCGTTCTCCCTCTGAGCGAACGACTCCGCTTACTGCTTCGAAAAACCTCAAAACGTTACTTCTAATCTGTGACATTCTAGTTACTTTGATTTTACGTTGGTTTAGTTGTTTCTGTTGTGTCTTAGACATTTACGTCCCCTAAACTTGACGTTTGTGATTGTAATTGTGAAATCCAGCTAGGGGTTTGGAGACTTCTCCTAGCGAGGTCTGAGACAGTGGACAGAGCTCTAGCCAAAATCAACTTGGCCGAGTGTTCCTGTATGCGCGAGACAGCTAAGTGTTCTTACTACCACACAGCACTGGCAATGGTTAGTATTTAACTGAAGCGACTGACCAATACGCTGTTGCACTGCTGCCTCGGACAATTTCTGACGTCCTTCTCCGACGCCTGATCCGAGCACACTGGACACCATGGTGGGTCGTTTCCACAGTCACCTAAACACGCATGCATTGTTTCGTGACATACTTTATCCTCATATGTTTCACCAGATTGATTGCACTGTTACAAGTGCCCGTAATCTCACTAAATTCCACAGACGTAAAAACGTTTAAAGTAATTTTGAAATGTTAAAAACGCCAGAAAATCGTGGCAGTAAATTAAAAAAAAACGTTCAACAACGTTGATGAAAAACGTTAGCCGTAATTCGTTTAACGTCTTGCCTAAAACCTAATGCTGTATGCAGTTGCGGTATAGATGAAACTGAAGAAAAAGATAAAACCTTATAAAAACGTTACAAAACTTTTATTACATCTATGCTCCAGTCAAGCCTGAAGACTGAAACGAGTATTCAGTGTGATTATCACATGCGCGTCCCAGTCGGAACACGCCGTCGATCGCAGTTCATGAAATAAGCACGTTTCAACACGGTTTAAGGTGCGTTCTCACTGCGCGCGCGCGCTTAACGCGCGTGGAACATCTCAACTGACTGTTCAATCAAGCCCTAATCCAAGCGCTACCTCACCATAGAAGAGCGGATACATTTGAGATCGTCCACGCGCGTTAACGTGGCGCGTGGCGTAGTGAGAACGCACCTTTATAGTTTAGGCCTATTACGCCTCGCTACACTGGCACAGTACGCCGTAGACCGTGCTAAAACGTATACATCGCCACTACGTCGAGCAAACTTGCAAGTGAAATGACTATTTTATATGATTATCGTTCGCACATTTATTGTGTAAATTCATTGCACACGATCGCCGTATAGACAATGCGCAGTTGTGTAATCTCTATTTTGTTTTCTGTATGTGTATATATAGAAACTAGAACGATTGTTCGCATTATTCAAGTCTGTACTCCGTGTGATACATTACAGGCAGTTATATTTGTACATTTTGTAACATGCGTCACAAGTGAACAGTACTGAAAAATGAAAGATGCACGCAAAATTCAGTCTAAACACAAAGACATTTTACAACGTGTGCTAAAGAAGGAGCGTAACAGCAGATGGCTACTTACTGTCGAGGTCACATCTTGGCTTGACAATATTGTCACAGTCGTAGCATATCTGACGGTAACCAGGCAATTTGGTACACGTCTTCGGACATTCAGAGCCGGGCTCCAGACACTTGCTTGACCACAAACCGCCTGTTACCCTGCCTCGTTGGTCAAAGATGTGTGTCACCATGCAACCCGCCTAACAAATCAAATTACCCACTCATATCATTTGTCAGCCTCAAAAACATCTGCAACATTCGCTTTAATACGCCAACTGATCACTGACATAGTTACCCAGCGATGCAGTAACAGTAGCGTTGCCAACCCCGCCTTGGAAAGCATTAATTTGTATGCTCCAACGGGCTTTGGATTATAAGTGCCCAAATGTGCTTAAATCACTCACACCCGATATAACTCAGCACAACTTACCAAACAAGCGACGAAAGTTACACGTTTGTGGGCGATGAATGTTTTCCGTCTTAATGCAATGTTTGCGCCGCGTTTCGTAATTCTACTTATTCACTGGCATAGCGGATAAAGCCTTTTTAAAGAAACTGCTTAGGCTCCACAGTTTCAATCAACGACAAGCTATGACTTATTTCTAAAACACAGCCAAGCCAATCTCCTAAGGCAGAAAGTAATACCCCGTTTACACGATCGAGCAAACATCGATGTTAAGACCGACAATATAGGCCTACTGTATCCAAAAATAACTGAAAAAAAATCGTAGAAATTGTGGGCAGAGACGTTAAGAAGACGTATTCGCCAAATAAGGTCAAATCAGACATCGTAAATTAATATAACTGACCAACGGGCTGACGCACTGCTGAGATGGACACTGGCGAACTGTTTCCTCTGAATCCGAGTTATCGCACGTAGGACAATATGGCAGACTTCCACTTGGACACGTCGCTAAACAGCAAAAGCAGCAACCAGTACAACTGCTGAATTCACGTACAAATCCACACACACACACACACACACACACACAAGTATACCGCACGGACGTAATCATTTGTGCACAAGGAACTTAATCTAGACTTAAAGCTGAACTGTTCACTTCAACCTATCGTACACAAAGCAGACAGGTGCCATCACATGGCTTGCAATTCACACAATGTGACATTATTCTCAGAGCTATATCAAACTGTTTTTGATGAGATTTCTAAATGTCACTATAGTCACTACGTCTGCGAATTTACTTCTAGAACGTATTTTCAGTATTTTCTGTAAATGCTAAGTGACACCACGAACAAGGGATATGTCACTCTGAAAAAGAAGATGCAGAGAACATGAGCAGCTGGTAGAAGTGTTTGTCATAAACCTGCCAGTGCCACTACAGGTAAAATACCGTACCAAAGAAAGAAAAAAAGTGAAAGAAAAAGCGTTCTGTGGCAAAGGCCTCAGACGACAGCGGGGGTCACCGAAAATGGAAGTTTTTAGTCACTTCGGGCGCACATATCACAACTAAGGCCAACATTATTACTACACGGCGACGTGAAGTAGTTTATCGGTTTTCTAACGACCGTAAATGTTTCACCTTGATTGACCTTGAAGTGCGTTTTAATTTTCAGCCTTGATAAAAAAATAAACAGTGACCGCTGATACAGTACAGGCCTACAATGTGTGATCAACACAACGTACGTTCTGGACAAACGCGACCCGTTTCCGTGCAGAAGTCGCAGTACTGAAAATCCCCAATCTCCACGCACGTCTTCAGTCCGATGTATTCACAATCAGAGGATCGGCCGCACTTTTTGGTCACGTTTATCTCCCTGCCGCGTGTTTCTGTGACGGTATGTATGACGCAAATGTCCTGTACATTTCATCACGCACAAAACCTTTATTATATCTGCCCACACTGTAAAGTCCAATTTCCATCAGGGTTTTTACGCGCGACAGCAGAATGCTTTGAGCATCTTAGCTATAGCGTCTGTCGGTCTGTATGTCTGTCTGTCCGTCACACCAAAACGGTGCAAGATAAAATCACGATTTTTTTTCTGTGGGCTGCCGCAAGAACTCAAGTATTTTTGCGACAGAATTTCGTGCCCGTTAGTGAACGGGTTCACATCGAACAGAAGAAAATTGTAAGTAAAAAAACATAAAAAGGAAACTACAATTAGCCGTGTCAAACTCAAATAGAAATTAAATTATACATACGCAATGCAAACGACTCTAGCCATGTGCACTTTGCCATTACAATTCACGTTGTAGCTATAGTGTCTCGACACACGGCTAGCCGTGCAATCAAAGTAACTATAATTGTTCCAAGTAAATAAAATTAACTCTGTTGGCCGAAATAAAAATTGAATTGACAATTTCCAAAAGTAAAATAAATGACACTGGTGAGCTCCAAATAACTTACTATTTTTATGCCAAAAATGTCGTGAATTCTTTGATTTGGGTCCGCTATTCCAAAAGTCTACTATTCCCACTAACCCTAATAAGCCTAACCCTAAGGCTGACCCTAACCTTAACCCTAACCTTAACCCAAACGTTAGCACTGTGGCGTGCATCTGAACAATGGACTTTTGGAATAGTGGACCTTCGGAATAGCGGACCAGTACCAAGTGTTTTCCTCTTCGGTCGCGTTTACTATAAAATAAGCTCATATGTAAATAAAAAACTTACCAGTTTAAAACTGTGTGTATGGAGGATGTGATGATATTAAGCTTACTCCTCTAAAACAGCAAAAATTACTTAAGTAACCCTAGATGAGGCTGTGCAAGTGTGCATATAACGTCCTTACAAGCTGACTTTTGTTGGTAATCACTAACCTAGTCTAAAGCCTTCTTCATTTGATACTGTTTGTCGTATTACTTGCGCAACGGTTACTGATTAGCGTACTATAGCATTCCTTTGAAGTTTTTCCACTGCAATACCATATCCTTAATTGCGGTTTTTCCGCTGACTAAAAATTAAAAAATAAAGTCCTGGGCCCTTACATCTGTTTAGTTTCGGATGCGTTATCACCCCAAAACCTAGTCAATTTTCTTTGCTTCAAGAAACATTGCTAACATTTTTTATTCATAATTTTCGTAATTTTGATGTTTTGAGAAAAAGTAGCGAACGAATCGAAACAAAAACATAACGCAACAGGGACTAAAGTAATTAGGTAAAAAGCATTCTTTGCCAGGTGTCAGCAGCACTTTGCATTTGCATGTTATGGTTAGGGGCCAAGGTCAGTGATCTTTGAGGCCAAAGCGACGATTTTTTGTCCTCGAGCTATCCTGGAGAGTCCTCGAGTACCCCGTCCTTGCAGTTATCCGAATAATGTCATAATAATCATTGACTTACCTCTTGCGGAGAACAGTCCCGGTTCTCCGCGGCCTCGTCACAATCTGTCATCGAAGTACCCGTGCAGTGAGGACACTGAGGCAATCCATACTCGCACTTATCTACCATCACATTGACATATGCCATTACGTTAGGTCCGCTACACAGTATCGAGTTTGCAGGGGTACACAAAAAACTAGTTTTCAGTGTCAAAGCAGTTTGCAGATGCAAGTCAGTTAAACGCTCCGTCTATAAAAACATTTAGGCCTATGGCCTCTTGAATCGTGCTGTACATTAGTCGTGTTTGCTTAAACGTCGACTAAGTGGCTTTATGATCTATACGACACCTAATGTCACTGAGATGCTCGAGCTGATAGAACTGACCCAGAGCCAGTCTGACCGCGACATCAATGTCACATGATTAGGCCACAGCAGTGCGGTCAAGCACGTTCAGATATGAAACGATGATAGAGTCAGAGCAGCAACTGAACTGAACTGAACTAAACGGAGTTTCTTAGAACACACTTGCAGCTCGAAAGTTGAATAGCAGAATAATATAATAATGCATCTAGCAAAATATACAAAACATGCGAAAATGTCAGAAAAAGTAATGTCTAGACAAAAAAAATACAAAAAAACAACAATAGTCCCAGTAGTGAAGTGAAATAGTTAAAACTATTTAGTTGTGGTAGAAATAATCTTTCCCCCAAACTCCCCAGACACCACAAATAGACCCCTAAGCCAAATTTTTTTGAAAGTGTCGCTTCGCTAACTACAATTTTCGGGTACTGGCTAACCCTAACCTTAACCCTAGAGAGCTTCCGTTGTGCAGTTAATCGTCGAAGAGATCTGTCGCTCAGGTCACGTAAAATAAAATTAAGATAACGCAATGAACTGAGTTATAAAAATGTCCGCTCTTTGTAGATCGAGTAGTAAAAGCATTACGCGCATAGAAAAAAAATACACAATTCTGCTAGGCCTATATCGACTGTGATTACGTAGTGCCTATAGCTACTACGTAATCACAGTCTATTGTAACAATCTCAAAGTTTTCATGCATGACCAACACTCGATTCTGTTTTTCCGGCCCAATGGACAAGCGTTTTCCATTTGATACAAATCCAGTGCTGTAGTGGTGCGGTAGTAGTGTAGTGCAATAGTTCACTTAACAGGCACTGATGATGATGAGCTTATTCCCAACTAAGCTACACTTGAGCGACTCAACTCAGAATGGAAAATGACTTTTTTGAACTTGCCAGTGTCTTAGGGATTTTTTTTATCTAATTCTTACGTGATACGTAAATTCAGATAGTGGTCAACATCAAACGACGTCGTTGCAATGCACGGAAGCAGCTAAACCACTAGTTCACGTTACTTCAATTTGGCAAAATTCGGGCAACCAAATTTTTTTCCGGCGGTTACGGGTAAATCTTATATCGGCTAGGCCGGTTTAGCCATAAACTTTTTAGACGGCGGCGGTTAACCGAAAAAAAATTTGGCGACGGCGGTTATGGCGGCGGCTTAGAGGTCTAACCACAAACACCCACCCCGCCGTCCCGCTCTAGCTACAACTATTTAGTAGGTATTTTAGATGTCAGTAGGCCTAATTATGTAGTTTGCTGATGGTTATTAAGGGCATAATTAATAAAAAAAAGAAATAGCGCTCAATTCAGTTTCAAGCTCACGGATAACTCCGAACTCTTAGTGCTGTACAAAAAATGCCGTGAAAATAACGTAGCACGCTAAACACAACCACGTGACTATCAACACAAAATCAAATCAAACCACATACAGCATAGACTAGAAAATATGAAAACGTCATCACCTGGTTTGCAGAGACATCTGTCAGGAGTTCGTAGACAACATTTGGCTTGAGTACAATCATCTGTTGTATTTCGAATCTCTGTACACTCGCTCAGGGGTTGACACGACCTCCAGAAGCGGTCAACGGTGCCTCGAATATCCGTAGCGTAGTGCGCCATACATACGTCCTGTGCACGCGAATAAATTATTCTGTATGAAACAAACGAAAACAACGTAGGCCTAGGGCTCCGACATCAGTAGGCCTAACTGTTAACCAGTATAGGAGGTGGCGACCGGTTGCTAGTCCAAAGGGACACTAGTCCGAATTTGGTCAGGTTCCGATTCATAGCCAAGGTCCGCCATAGCCGAAAATGCCATTTGTTCCTGCTCCGTCAACATCACTAAGCCTGGCTTGCGCAGTAGAATATAATGATCAACCGTTGTCAAAGCTTACTGCAAATCTACACGGTGTTTAAAAACCGTCTCACTTTGTCATCTGTCCATATTTTCGCTAAATATACTAAATACACAAAGTTGCAAGATTCTTACCCTAACGTGTCTACACATTTCTCTAGGTCTAATTTTATCAACAGATTACTGTATAAAAGTCTTCTGTGTGTTCATGCGCGTGGCGTGCTGGATATAAACTACACAAAACGGCATCTCCATGCTCATCTAGTTGACAAATGCAACAAAATGCAAGGTCAACGATATGTTGTATAATGCAAACTGACAACAGTCCCATGATCGCAGTGTTAAAATCGTTAACGAAATCGATTCGTGATTCTCCGAGACTCACATCGGCATTCAAACAGGTAACCAGTTGTTTGTTGCGCTCGCATTCCTCCTTGGTGGTCGAGTTGCAGATTTCACACTGGGGAAATCCGGTGCAGTTACACGGTTCATCTACAACCAATAACAGAAACGTAAGTCAAGTAAATCATTCGATTCGGCATCACAGTTTATTCCGAACTTGCTAGCAGACTATTAGCCTACCAAAATTATCGTCCATACCACACGAACCATTCGTTGGTTCTATTCGCGTAGGCTTACGTTTTCCCCGAATGTTGTACACGTGGAAACTGCGAATATCCAATCACAGCAGCAACCTTTCCTTTGCAGTCGCTTTACAGGCATAAGCGTGAATTTAAAAGCTTAAACCTTCTAGGCTAACAACATTTTGCAATCGTTCAAGCTAAACAAGGAGATAGTAATTGCTTAGAAATCGGAAAGCAGCGAAAATCCAACGTCTATACACTACCCACATTTTCAGTATCCAGCTTTCTAAAGGAACAAGCACAAATGCTGTCAGATATAACCAAAAGTCAGAAACCAACATGGCGGCCGACAAACTGGAAAAGTGCTTACTTCCGGTTTTTCGGCCGCCGTCTTAAATTCCCAACTTCCGGTTGTGCTGGACACCATTTTAAACAGACCTAATAAGTCGTCTAACGAAATGACTGCGATATGACCTAATGTGCGGTTTAAATCATGCAGACTCTAGATATAGTGGCGATTAAACAAGGAAGTAATTTACAAATAAAATGTTGCATTTTTGTCATTATTTTTACAAAGCTACCCTACTGATAAAAATGTTTGCTTTCTGCGATATAAACGTATTTAGGAAAAATTATAAAAATTGTTCAACTGCGTAAAATAAAGTTCTGTATCTCAAACGGATACGGGGCAATTTTTACCTCTCCCCAGTTTGCCTGACAGAGTTAACTTAAATCCCTTTATTAAGGATATTCTGAGGGAACAAAAAATCTAAATATGAAATGCGTTTAACGTTAAGCTTGTCTTTCTGCGGTCAACGTTTTTTTTCAGCAAAAGAAGATATTTAGGCTTATCTCAACGAATGTTGTTATGCGATGGAATGTATCACTTTTTCCTCAGCCAATATGCGCCACGAGTGCTTGAATAAGGCTATGTCTTCACGCGGACGGAAGAAAAGAGGTTGAAATTTGGACCCCATTTATTGCGGAATCCAGCGATGGCCACTGCTAGGGTTATTGCCGCCGCAGACTAGTGTAATGTGAGTGTAATAGACATACGGCAGAGGCAGTTGTCTGCCGCCCTGCTGCAGCTGCTGCACTGCTGTAACTCGTTCTCAACCGGACCACAAGCCGACACGTTGAAACTTGTACAGGAAAGAGCCTTGCCGCACGACTTAGAGTAGCGTTTCACGGTTCCTCGTATGTCTACCTCACGGTCGACTCGGCAGACGTACTTTGACAAAAACATTAGCATGATATAATATCACATTTACAGTCAGTGCAGTCGCGCCATCTTTCAAACGTGCAGTCTAAAGCAATTGCACAGTCATATACAAATACTTGTAGCCTAGGCTTACAATTTATACTAGCATTGTGGAAGACAACCAACCGTATAAGAATTACGACCGACACGAGCCAGTCAACGTCAGCGTTCAGTCAACCAATCAACCAAGCAATCAATGAATCAATAAATCTTAATTACTTTGCTAATTCACTCTCTTTAACATTGTGTAGGCCTACGTCTGGTGACTATCGGCCTATCTGTCACATATCGTGTTTTAACCAAAACAGTTATGTCAGATTGAACACCGTCATCAGATAAACCAATTCGTGCGCATTGCCCTTATAACGATCATGAGGTGTTTCTACTTAGAACAGCAGACGGTTTTAGTTAGTACCATGCAGATTTTTAAGATTCCATTATTGCGGTTACAACGCGCAGTTTTAGCGAGTGGCGAGATAAATACGTGATAAGAGTGCCGATTTATAGAGTTCTTAAAACACTACATAAAAAGTGCGACAAATCACAGGCTGCGCGGTAGCGCCAGCCCTGTGTTAATGACGACCGGCTAAGTAAAGGGAGAATGGCAAAATTCGACCCCGCGCAGATCCGAAACCCCTCAACCAATCCACACAAAATTTGAAACAGGTGATTACGTCGGTGAGACGACCCCCCCGTGCAAAATTTCGTGCAAATCCGTCCATTGGGGGCTTCTCGGCAAATGGGTGAAATATAACGAAAATTTTTCTATGGTATATATATATATATA
>Ga0209367_1012683_pt1 | contig 10965 bp, 5 predicted proteins | sample WorMetLIZISLAND2_FD_187412 | JGI IMG/M metagenome (GOLD analysis project Ga0209367, IMG submission 187412) | Marine gutless worms symbiont microbial communities from Max Planck institute for Marine Microbiology, Germany - Olavius geniculatus... ... | reverse complement strand
CCTCGTTCCCCCCCGCAACAACACCCTACGAAAAAACCCTCTTCTTCACGATGCGCTTCAAATTCCTAAAATGTTGAATTTTTGCTGTGCTGCATTTCGTTTGTTTTCTGGTACCAGCTATGTCGGAGCGATTTCATATAAAACGTGCGGCGGTCGATATGTACGAAAGCTATTTAGCAAAAGCTGCTAATACTGATCTGATCTGTTTTCTACGTGGAGAAGGTTTTTGTCGTGGGGGAAAGGATGCTTTGTCGTGCATTCCGCCGCCATACCCATTCGCTTCTTCTGCGAGGAGCTGCTGTGCTAGGATGACTATTACACGCTCGCCACTGCAGATTAATGTCGTCACGATCGCCCGAAGCAAGGCACTAGCTGCTGCTGCTGCTGCTGCACCGCGCTTTCTAGTGATAATTCGTGTTTTATGTTGCAGAACGCCTGCCTAGCCGTAGCCGGCGGGCAGTTGGACGGCCAGTTTACGGCTACATCAAACTGCATTCGCACACAACCGGCGGCGGCAGCGGCGGCCACACAAATTAGAGACTCGGTCCCGACTACGACTACGACCGACGACCGAGGACGGATGAGCATTTTATGATCGGCGCTGCTGTAGCGCCGTCGCCGAAACACACAACTACGACGACTTGCGTCGTATATCAGTCAGTTGACCGTCGCACGACGACCTGTTGCATGTGTGCGTGTGTTTTAGCCCCAGTCTATAGTATATTCCACGTCACTGTTACTTTAAAGCATTCTCGTGCTCCCGTTTATCCGTCTGTCGCACGCGTGGACCGGATGAAAAAAACTCGATGTAGTCACTTCACACCCTGTGATCTAGGTTTATTGTGGCCGAGAGGGCTTGGTGGGCGGCGTAACGGTTAGAACGTTGGGCTTACAATCAAAAAGGTTATGTGATCGACTCCCGGTAGGTGAGTGGAACCGTCTGCGGACAGGTAAACCATCTCGGCATAATAATCAACACCAAGGTCAACTGAGCCTGCCATCTCTATGAGGTACAAGTAGGCCTACGTAAATTGAGCGCCGGTCTCTCTGACCGAGTCAAGGTGGGGTGCGTTCACTTGTGTCGGGTGGTATATAGCCTGGTAGGTGGTAGGTGACACTGTGATTCTATATGACAGGTGATGCTCGGTAGTTCTGCGATGGGTTTCCCATAAAGATTTGCCATGAAAATTTGTGTTTGAGCTCAAGTGCACCAAAATGGTATGTCGGATAGGCTCTGTCAAAACCGCTGAAAGCCTACAATGCTGCCCAGCTAGATTGAAGAAAAACGCGAAAAAAGGAAGAGACAGAAGAAATCGGGGGACCGAAAGGACAAGCGGCGAAGAAGAAAACTGGAAGTTTGAACCCCCATTGCGAAATATACTGCATACCAGCGGTGTCGTAGGTTGCAAAAGAATTCCAACAGACAGCTGCGAATGTGCAACAGAGAACATTATGGGTGCTTATAATTTCGGTTTTGTTTCTGAATTTTTCGAAAACGGGACCTTTTCAGCCCCAAATTTTGCACTTTAGACAGCAAATTTTCGATAAGATTTTCTACCAACTTTCCGACAGTCAAAAATTTACGGAGGCGCAATTGCCGCCTTCCCCGTTCCTTCCGGGCATCGACATTCGTTAGAGGGCCTAACCGGTATCACACATCAGCTACCGTTTAAGAGGCGGGCCAAAGCGCGTATTTTGAAGATTGTGCGACATTAGTGTGACCTTGCCTGAGGCACGAATTGACGTTAGTGTTACCGGGGGCGTGGCGAGGTGGGGGGGCGACCATCGAAGCGCAGCGAAGTCTGTGATTGGTTGCTGCCAAGTTACGTGTCGGCCAATCAGGTGTAAGCAATTGTTGTGCGACGGCTAATCTGTGTACTAACTTATGCCTATATACATGTAGGTAAATATGCCTACGTGTTCCAGCTTCTACAGACGAATTAGTTCTCTATAAAACACATTCTTTTAAATCCAGTAAAATAGCACGGCCAAAATTCTTACTTTTTCATGAAATGTACGTCCTATACACAAGTTACAGTAGGCCTATAAAGTACAGCGTGAAGTAAAAAGTCTCATATATACTAAATTAATACGAATCGGTCTACAGTCCAAGTTTTATCTGAAGTGACAGTAACTTACTGTAGGTCTAGAGCTGTCAAATAAACGCGTTAAAATAACACGCGTTAAAAAAAATTAAAGCACACTGTCTCAATGATTATGTGTTGCCTGTTTGTAGTAAAAACTGCATAAACAGTCTTTTTTTAGTTAGATCGCTTTTTGACTGCGTCTAATTATTTTATTTTATGCTATGTTACCTTGTCTAAATTACATTTCTCTTCTGTTTTCCTATTTTATTATGTGCGTTTGTCACATATTTTATTAAATACTGTGTTACTGTGTTACTACAATATCAGCAACATTAGTTAACACATTAGTTAACACTGTTGAAAAAATTAACTTGAACAGGCTTGAAATTTTCGGAGATCCATGTTTCGGATCATGCATTGTGTCAATAAATCTTAGTTTTTATTACTCCACGGCAAAACTCTGGAACACTTTGCTTGGCGTTTTTCACTTATCTAGCATCGCTAACGAGCAATGAACAACAGAGAAAAACAGAAAGTATACAGAAAAATACAAAATACTAAAAGTCTAAGTCTCACGAAAAAACGACATTGGCTAAATTCGGTGTAGAATGTAGTTGTCTGTGACGAGCTCCGCCCACAGTCTCCGCATGGGCGGTCGCCGCGCTACCCCCCGCCAACCCCGGTCACACTAACGTCAACCGACGACTTCAAAGAGAGTAACACTAACGTCGGACCACCATTTTGAAGGGGTACCCGTCTGCGCACGTTGCTAAATGCGTGCATAGCAATCACGGACCGGCTGCAGACGCATCGAATGCACATCAAACATCACCACAATTCGCTTTTGTCCGCGAATAAAAGATCGTCAGATTGCCGTTCAACCGACAAAGCTATCTATCATCATAAACACCAGACGCGAGTTGGCATAACCAGGCCGCTTGTCGCAGCATTCATGACGCTCAGTGAATAAAATCTTTATACACCAAACAGTGATATGCGTCGTGGCGATTACTTTATCGCCATAAAAAGCAGCAATATTATAAACGGAACAGCACACACATTATTTACGTGCATCTCATGAGCGATATGCTAAGCTAGTCTTCCACGATACTGAATCAAATGATGTTATCCGGCGTACATAGCCGAAATGAATCTGAAAAGTCATTACTAAGATAAGTGACATGGACACAATCGATAGCATACGTATGCGGTTTTCCGTACAAAGGGGTCCTGTCGCTAGTACGTACAATGTTTGCGCAAGGCAGAACTGACAAGAAGAGACAGGACACAAGAGGTCGATATGCATAGAAGGACAAACCGGATCCATGATGTAAATCAGACAATACAGCTGAGACGACTGTATGCTGCTTCGGTTGCATTACAAAAATGTATAGCGCACAGCAAATACCCTAAGCAAGCACTGCAAGACTATATACACGAACAGCGAAATAGAGAAGAAGATAGCAGTTTACCAAAAAAAACCGACAAGTGACTGTTTATTGTCTTTTTAATTGAACAATATTGTGCTAAAAACAACAATCTTTTTTATTCAGCTAGTTCATAGACATTTCGGTAAATTTTGCTCAAAAATGATTACTTCGCAGAATGTTTTGTCTTGTGTATGCAGCACAATACTCACGAAACTTTTTCTTATTCATTTCCTTCGTAATTTCCTTCGATGCGTGACTAATTAAACAACGCATTTTATTAAACCGATATTGAACTGTATTATTTCAATCTACCGACGGAGCTATATTGTATTAAAAGACATACCTGATGGCTTCGAACTTTAACTATAAACTCCAGACACCCGCGTGAAGAAACATCAACCAGGTTAATTACGACATTCAACTGACGCAGTGTGCTCTAAAGTAAGCTGCATTAGCTGACAATAGCTGTTGATATCGAAATTTAATTACAGTTGCATAAAAAAATTGCCAAAGTAAGTAGCTCAAGATATAAAACGTGAAGTGACTGAAGAGCCAGAAGGCTGATCTCCGTTTCCCTAGCCTTCAGCCAGACCCAGACTAACACTGTCAGATCACGGATGCGGAGCTATATTGTATCGCGCGATGTGCCTGTTTAGTTTCAACCTTCGCTAGTACTCATTTGGTTTACCTACGGAAAGATGGCCAGACTGAGCAAACCTGTGTGGTTTGTTACATGCCGAGATGGTTTACCAGTCTCCCGACGGTCACCCAACTTGTACTAATCGCGGACACCGTTTCGATTAAATTCGTTGATCGCGAACCAACGTTGATTATTTAGGTCTGGTCTCTATCCAACTCAACGAACGGAACAAACGCAGCGCAAGAACAGACACCGCTTGTATCCTTGCGTTCTGGCCGTTGCGTCCCTTGCGTCAGCTGCGTTCGTTGCATTTGTTGCATACCACTTTCGTGCGTTCGCTGCGTGCGACTGCGTTGAATTGAAAGGAAACTGACCTTTATCCACTAAACTAAGCCGCCGCGAGGAAAAGGGTGAACATTCTCACGGTCATTGTGCTCCCCGAACAAAACTAGATGGCGGTTCGCCGGTTACGACTCCGTCGAGTATTATGCCTCCGCCGACACGTGACAACTACAAGGCTAAAAAGTGCATTTCGGGGTATATTTGACGGTTTTGACCCTACCGTAAACCTGAACCTTGACTTTTTCACCCCAAGATTTGATGCGTTCATCCTTGCTCCAAAGTCCGTTAGTGTTAAAAATTTGGTCAAATTCCGTCAGCAAATACCCAAGGTATCTTGCTAACAATGTTTGTTCGGGACTCACACACACACGGACGCACGAACACTCTGGAAACATAATGCTTCCGTCCACTACGTTGGCGGAGGCATAAAAAGAACAACCGCAATACCCATGACATACGCCGTACAAGATTTGTAGGCTATGTGTAAAAAAGAGTCTGACCCGGCTCGTCGGCGCGACAGCAAAGTGTGTCGCTCGTTCAGAGTGTCTGTAGCAGCCATCGAGCGTACGTTATCCAGCGTTAATATCGTCATGAACAGCGTCAGCGGCGGGTACGACGACTTCATTGGCGAAACTGCGAAGCTGATGTTCTCCTCGAGACTGCGTAATCTCGACGACGCAAAATGCTCTGTTGCTCTGTTTGTGTCTGCGTATATACGCTTGCACCTGCTACTGGCACTTCGCGGGTGGTCAGTAGTAGCACCACAGTCACCACTTGCTGCCTAGCAACCGACGCGACTGGCGACAGCACACGCACACACAGCGGTTGCCACTGTGCTGACTGCTGCTGCTGACTTGTGACGTCACGGCGGCAGATGTCACGTGGTCACATCAGTGCGGCGCCGTCGACTCGAATGACTCGTCGCCTGTTTGTGCGTGTGTGTGCGTGTGTGAATAAAGTCACGCGATTGTGCTAATGTCACATTAAAATGTCTCCCCATGAAAAATCCGCCGGGGAGAGATAATCACGGAATTGATAAGTTTCCTTTTATTAAAATATCGTCGGCCTCATAAAAAGTTCCCCGTTATAGAATCGCCCCCGGAAACGTCTCCCCGGCCGACAATTTACCGGTAAAAATCCGCTCCACGGGCGGCCGCCGGGCAGGGCGGATTTTTGCCGGTAAACTGTCGGCCGGGGGAGACTTTTCTGGGAGAAGTGGCAATCCTATAATGGGGCACCGGCCTAGCTGACTAGCAGGCTACACACTGGCTTGGTCGTCGTCGAGGCTACGATGCGTTGTTGTCAGGGACACCGGCAGACTGCAGTGTTGGGTCCGGTGACAGGTCGAGGGATCAGTGACGTCACGCGGCTGCACGCATGCAGATATCACACACGCACGCAGCGCGCGCGCTAAACATAAACTCAACTGCACCATGTGTCTTGCACTCAGTCGCATCAGTAGTGTTGTTGTCGGACAGAGCAGCAGCAGCAGCAGCAACAACAGACTCACAGTGGTTGTGGTTGCAGAATCAAGGCGAGACGGAAGAGCACGCAGTCGGTCATACGTAAACTAATTGATTACTTGTTTGTCGCTGACCTGCATCCTGTGCACTCGGCTGCTGTCCGTCTACATGTTACTCTCAACCGCACACATCGTCTTACATAAACCGCCGGAAAGTCGCAACCGTTCAACCGATATATTCTGTTTGTTTTATGTGATCGCAAAAGATATTTCAGTTATAGGATTAATGCTAGTTTTAGTTTTTATTCAGTACACTAAATGTTATGATTGCAGGTTTTATACGGCTGCATTTTTTTTGTCAGAATATGCAAGTGTATATGGTTGTTACGAGAATCAATTTTTTTTGCATTGGCTTCGTTTTAGTTCAACTTTAATTCGACAAATGCAGCGACTGTGTTACCTGACACAGCTATGGTTAGTGACAAATTAACAACCTGAAGCAATTGTCATTTTATTGTTCATCAATTTTCAGCTACTTAGTCGTTTTGGCAGTGTATGATAATACGTGAAATGGTGTCACCGCTGTTGCTGAGTTCAAATATACTAATTAAATAATGTCTGTGCAGAACGTAGCTTATGTTACTAATGTTTCAGTGTTTAGCGTGCCCTTTCACAAACTACATATTGTTTAATTTACTTGCATCGCAGAAATTTCGTTCTCGTTCTCTCCACAGTAAGTAAATTTTGTTTTAGTTCATTCTGCTTGCCGTAACTTTTATTTTATTTAGTTCTCGATTTTTTGAACCTAAAAATTTTAGTTTCGTTGTCGTAAGACGAAGACCAGTAGTTGTCGCTCCCGTTGTAGGTTTGGTTGCTAAAGTATTTCGCCATTCCGACTCGTAGTATCACACTCCAGCGTATCTATGTAACTATAAATCGTTGCGTCCGTGACAGTCACAAGCATTCAGTCCGATGCTGCAGCCTGCAGCTGCTGCTCTTGTCTAGATTATGAAGACGGTCGGTTATAATAATAACGCTAATACATGTAATTACTGCACCGGCCTGGTGCTGGTGCGGCTATTCCAATCTAACTGACGAAGGAGAAGGCATGATTTAGCTGACCTATCACGCCGGTCGGTGTCCGGCGCTCTGGATCAATAGAATGACGCCGCTGCAGAACTTACTTTGACTTCACTTTGCTTGACTTAACATACGTTAAGTTCACAACTTTATGACACGTCTTTTTGTTATAGTTTCGGTCACCGTTCTGTCTTAATGAATTTCGCTAGGCCTACACCCAATGGCAGGCGCGTCGAGAGAAGAGGGTATGGGGGTAAGTTATCCCGGGCCCCGCGACGTTTGGGGGACCCCGCAGTCGCTGAAAAAGTAAACGTACACTAAAATGCACCATTTAAAATTTTTTTAACATTTTCTAGAGGGGTCTTGCAAGAATGTTTCACTGGGCCCCGCTGCGGCTCTGGGCGGGCTTGCCCAATGGCAACTCTATGGCGACTGTCGTTTTTGCAAACTTTTCAAGTCAGTTCTTTGTCGCTGCAGCAGCTAAGCCGATTTAAAAGGAAACAACTTTTTTTGCTACGAAACAACAGCAGAAAACACAAAAAAAATATTCCATTATTTAACAGTATCACCAGTAGGCTCTACAAACTGTCACACCTAACGTAAGTAAAAAATTTTCGTAGGCCTAACTACCGTAAAACATTAAAAGGTACAAGTATAAAGTGAGAGATTCTTACTATTTTCTTTTTCTTTAAGAGCAAGACCAAAACTTTATTTTCGTCTTCGATGCGCGTCGACTTTGATCATGTTTATTCTTAAGTCTCGAAAGAAGTATTACGATTGCACTTGGTATGTTTATTTTGTAAACCGATTTTGACGCCATTTATTTTTTTAGTTACAAACATGATAGCGCATGAACATAATGTTAATTTGATCCTTGACTTAATGACATAAATTCTGCTCTGTAGTTAATAAAAGTCAATTTTTGGAGTTCGTTTTTTCTTCCTTGAGTCAAAATCGGTAAAACAAGCAGACTGATAAACAGACTTAGTGCAGTTCGTAATGCGACCTCCTATAAAGGGAATGGTCGCACGACAATTACTAAGTATATAAGAAACGGTCAGTGGCGAAACAGCGCTGCTGTAATCGCACACAGGGTCCGTGTATATCAAAGCAGCTCAATCTGCATTACTCATCGCTGCATGGTCAGTCGGCGGCCAACCCTCGACATCGACGGTTGGTGGCAGCGTTGGTCAAGACGACTGAGTGACGTCAGCATTAGTCGGGCCTCGACGCATGTTTCCGTTGCCTGGTAACGACACTCCGGAGGCGAATTGCGTCACGTGACGTAGATTCGGCGACCGACTGACATTGGGAGGATGTTTGCTGTCCAGAGACGATGTGCATAAGACGAATATCGGTCATTGCTGCTGCAGCTGCCGTCGTCGCCAGCACCAAATAAACGTCGTACCGACGACCGACGACCATGGTGGCAATACGCCGAATCGCTACATAAACAGTGATCAGCATGAATCAAAGCTCAAACCGCGACTTCTGCCTGCAGAGCGATCAGCTTGCCTCGTCGTGATGACTTTCTTGCGCTTAACGTTTATGTCTGTCACACAAGCTGAATTTCAGCCGCGGCAGACGTTAACCGTAACAGATTTGCAATAAAAGGTTATGCGGCTGCGCGCAGCTTGAAAGCGCAGGCCGACTGTTGCGATGGATCTTGTCGTAGCGTTGTCTGTCCGTCCGTTTGTCCCTCTGTCACATTCGTGCAGTCGTGCACCCTACGCAAAACCGTTGGATGGTATGTGTCGCTATTTGGCAGGAACACATTTTTGTAGCCCCACGCAATTTTGTAATGTTGTAGGCGACAGGTATCTCAGGAATCCCCAGATACCTGGAGGCCGCAACACCGGTCTCCGGAAAATGGGGAGATTCGGTTGTCAAAGATCTTCACTCCAAATGTGCATCGTCATACGGCAAAGCCAACACGGGAGCCGTGCGGCAGCTCTGATGTTATTGTAGACTGCACATGAATTAACGATTGCGTACAACAACAGCGGTCTTTTGTCGTTCTTCTGTTAGATTATGTAGCGATGCATTTTAATGATAAGTTGTGTGATTTCGATATAGTAATGCAGCAGCTGGACAGAGAAACAGTAAAATCGAAAAAAATGTAGATGGGTTTGAGGCCAACATTTTACAAACCAAGGACAGTGACGGTGATCTTTGAGACCAAGGCCAAAGCCAGTGGTTCTCAGGGCTAAAGCCAAGACCAGACAAGTAGCCTTGAAGACCAAGACTAAGAGCACCAAGTAAATAAGTAAGCAAAGTTAGTGTGGCAATTTTATACTGCGTATTAAACGGCACCTTAATATTATCAAAACCGTAATGAAGCAAATGATATCGTACAAATACCAGAAACTCATTGCACTGAACACACTCATTACAAGTGACCAGAGGCCAAGGCGTCGAGACCAAAGATTAGTCCAAAGCTACGAGTTTTTGTCATTTTGCTGGTTTCAGAGGGAAGGACAGTCTTCGAGAACCACATCTCTAAGGGTTGACTAAAAATGCCGGATATGAAATAGACGGACTAAGTGACCAGGTATGAAATTGACGGTCATAAAAATGACGCACATGAAAATGCCGGATATAAAATTGGAAGACAAGAAATATAGCCTATTGTTTGAAAATAGATCACATTGCAATGCAGTATGCAATTCCTTTTTAAAACAACAACAAAACACAAGTCATAGCAACAAGATAAGTTGCACAGAATAATTTAAATGCATATTTGATTACTAAAACGCAGCTTTAAAATATCAATGTCAGATCGGAGAAGTAGGCTAAACGGCTACAGGAAAGCAATGCTAAATCGAAGTCTACTCAATCTAGGCCTGTTCGTGTCCGTAATTTTTACGTCCGTCAATTTCATGCTTGGACACTTAGTCCGTCTATTCCATGTCCATCATTTTTAGCGCCCTCATGTCTAGGGAAAATAAGAAAGAAGCAAGTTGTGCCATGCACGTGTCAGTCGCTGTATATTCCTAGCATTAACTTGTCGGTCACGTACGACGTTCGTTGCCATCAGATCTGACGTCACTAAGCATCGCGCTCACTCATTGCTATTTATACCCTTCCTCTATAAATATTACTCACTGACTGCCTCGGCGGCGACCTCTTTCTTCGTAGAAACTGTCATTATCACGTCCTTGCGTCTCTTTCCAGTGCTTGCGTGCATGGCCTCAGTGTAACTAACCGGACCACTGCAGCAGTGGCTTCTATCCCTGGTAGGCTTAGATTGCGCCCAGTGAAAAATATAGAAGAGAAAAGTTTTGTTACGTAAGTGTGTAGATCCACGCCCATCTTAAGCTACAGTTTGGCAAGTTGTTTCACAGAAAAACTCGGCATAAATTGCTACCACCAAAAGCGCTGTTTCAACTAAAAATGTACCTCAGTCAGTGCACCTTACAGCGTTCCCCCAGACCCTTAGCTCTACTGAGGATGTAGACCCCGGGAAGGGGCAAAGCGGGAAAAGGGGAAATAAGGAAGAGACGGAAAGGAAACAAGGAAATGGAAAAGAAAAGAGAGAAAGAGAACGGATAGGAAATGTGGTAATAAAGAACAGAGAAAAAGGGTGGAGATAGGGAAAGGTATAATGAATGGAGAGAGAGAAAAAAGAGGGGAATTTTAGCCCGATTTCGACTCTAGATTTGGGGGATAGATGTCACTGCAGTGCAGTGTAGCGTGGTCAGTAAGCTGTGACGTGATCCTGATGGTGGCGGGCTGCAAGGCTGGCCTGGCGATGCTACCTGGTTCTCCACTAGCGGCCCGGTGTTACTGGTCAACCGCTCTGTCGCTGGTAGCGCTCGACGAGTCGAACGCACGAGCTCTTGGTCGCAAAAACGATGTCTTAACCGAGCCGTGCACCAACGCTACCTGTGTGTGTGCGTGTGTGCGTGTGTGTGTGTGTGTGTG
>Ga0209367_1012681_pt1 | contig 10966 bp, 6 predicted proteins | sample WorMetLIZISLAND2_FD_187412 | JGI IMG/M metagenome (GOLD analysis project Ga0209367, IMG submission 187412) | Marine gutless worms symbiont microbial communities from Max Planck institute for Marine Microbiology, Germany - Olavius geniculatus... ... | reverse complement strand
GAATATTACTGCGGACCTTATGCGCCACCGTGTGGCTGCTATGAGCTCTTCCGCGTTGGAATGAGAGTCAAGATACGTACCATGTACGGCATCCGGGTCAGTGCGCTGAATGAAGCACATTATTTAGATTTCATATTTTATTCTACGACATTATAATACAGTAAGAAATCAGCATGCGACGTTTTCAGCTGTTACATTTCTTCTGTGAATGTCGAAGCTGTCAACGAGGGCTGGCCAGTTGCAGCGGCGTAGCCAGAAATGTCAATTAGATACATCTTTTTCTTCCCCTATCTTTCTTTTTTTCTTTTTTCTTCATTTTCTTCCTTCTTTCTCTTCCATTAGCACTGTCCTCGCATAAGCGTAGGGGACTCTTTTGCTTTGGGGGCAGAGAAGGCAACTTGCCCAAATATTCAGAGCCGAATAATAAATCGTGGTCCCTTCGGACCCTGAAACTTGAGAGCGATAGGGCCCCTCCTACATATATTTGCAATATTAACTTTATTTTAGCTATTTTTGTACTGCAACTTTTTTTGCTTAAACAATAAAGGCAAACAAGGGCGGTGAAACAAATAAAAAAGCGGATGTATACAGATAACGTGCGAGCGAAGCGAGCAGAAAAAATTGAACTGTTGTACGCAGAATTGGCAGACCGCAACTGTCTACAGATTTCGCGGTCCGCTGTTCGGGCCCCTATCGGGGCCTGGGCCTTAAGACTTCAGCCTAACCAGCCTCATGGATGATCCGCCCCTGCAAATATTTTTCAGTCATGTCGTGGTTCTAGGAAGCACTGCAGGGGGAAATGGTTTCTTAGGAGACCAGAAATGGCGATCATCTAGTGTGGAACTTTAAGCTATTTTTTCTCGAAATAGTGTCAAAATGCACCCAAACACACCAAGTTGACGGAAAAAAAATCAAAAATTTTCTGGGAAGAAGTGTACGCCTTGAGTGCCCCGCTACCTGTCGATAAATTACTGCCAATGCTTTTACGCGCGACAGCACTGTAATGCCGCAAGTCTTAGCTATCGTCGAGGCGTCTGTCTATTTGTCCGCCTGTCTGTCAGTCCGTCACACTCTGCGATTGTATTAAAACAGTGCAGGCTAGGCTACATTACTAAACTTTCACCTAAGCTTCGTGAAAGACTCTAGTTTCGTGATCCGTAAAGTTTTCCCGGAAATTCGAACTGTATCATTCCAACCAAGGGAGCTAAATAAGGGGAAGGGAGTAGAAAAATTCGCGATTTTCAACCATTAGGCCTAAGTCGCCGTTTCCTAAAAACGGTGTGAGATAAGGCCAAGATTACTATTAATCGCTAATAGGAAGTCGATACACGCGCTTTCGCTTGGTACCAAAAGGAATGATTTTGGATGATCATGAACCGCAAAATAAAGGTTTTTATTGACTTTTGTTTTTGCGATTTTGGGCTGTGACACGCACTTTAAGAGTGAATTGCGCCGAAATCGCTAGAGTTAAACAACCTGCATACGAAATTATCAGTATTAAACGTAGATTTCAACAGTTCAAGTCTCGAATTCCTCTTCAAGGAAACCTGCGCACGCGGGCATCAAAGACGGGTACCCCCTAAAGGTGGTTATTTTACCGCTGTTGGCTGGTCTAGCGTGAAAACGGTTGCAGATAGACATAGAATTGAGGCTTGCCGTAACAAGAACTGCTGACGGGTTTTCAAGGGGTATCAACATTGATGACCTTAAACGACTTTGAACTTTTAATATAGGAAGTTTTAGTGATTTTTTTTCGATTTTTCCGCTCCGGCGCAAACTTTAGGACTGAATTGCGACGAAACGGCTAAAGAATGGAGATAGACCAAGACAACCTGCAGCATATGAATTTTTTTTACCATAAAACGTAGATTTTAACTGTATGAGCTTCGACCTCTTAGGTTCAAAGAGTCCTGCAATCGAAGGCTTTAAATTTGAGAATTGTGGACTAGGCCTATTCCCTTAAAACCAATATGTTGCCCGTATGTTGTTCAGTTTGCAGCAGTTTTGCAATATACTCGTAGGACAATTTTTTGTTTTCTTTGTCGTGTATTTTTTCTTAGTTTTTGCCAGAGTTTCCCGCCGTTTTGCTCGAATTTTTACGGCGTTTTGCCCGAATTTGGGAGGGGGGCAACTTTCCCTCTGCCCACCCGCCTTCTAAGCTTATGTTTTCTCGTTTTTTTTAAAAAAAATTTTTCCATGTCCTTTTTATTTCTTGTCCCTTAGTCCTTTTTATCTTCCATTCCGTTAGAAGTAAGACTCCTAAAATCCAGATGGAAGGTCTAGGGAACGCTGCGAGCTGACGTAGCGAGTTCGGTGGCGCAGCCCCAGCCGAAATCAAATTTGGCGCATCATAGATTCAAAATATGAAATCTAGTGGCAGCACTTTTATTTTTCTGATAGGCCTATCAACTGACCAAATTCAGTGCAGTTTAAAGGTGTGCTCTGCTTTGTCTGGACTTTGGAAGATGGGGGCCGGGCCCCTTTTGTCGACCCCGCCACAGGCCACTTAAAGTATTTCTTGGATTTAAAATAGCTATAATTATGTTGTCGACCTCAATGGCTTCTCGAAACTTGTTGAGTTACTCGTAATCCAAAGGTGCATTTATGTTTGTGTTTGCGATATTGTACAGGGATCGATCTGCGAGGATGTCTGTTGCGTTGTCTGTTGTCCGCTCTGCGTCGCGGTTCAAATGGCCCAGGAGCTAAAGGCACAGAACAACAAATGAGAGCCCTCCAAGGCGTCAGATGCATATTTGCTGTTTAGGCCCATCAACAGACGCGTGTTGTGTATATTCACGACATTATGTGCTTTGCTAACAACCGCAGGGTCGTCACGGTCCACTCCATTTACAGGTGGAAGCACGATGCTTCCCGGAAAAGTTAAAGAAGTTAAAGTGAAAGGATTTTTTTTAATTTGACAAATCAATCAAACATGCCCATTTGCACATAAACGAGTTAAAATACTATGCATGTATTTCTAGGCCCTATGTGATGAGTTTTGGGAACCAAAAATGCGTAAGAATGTGTTGCACTTTGCAGCAAGGAGTAAGCTTACTGGCTGGATTTTGGGAGAAAAGGAAAGCTATGAAAAAAATGGAAGTGGGAGATGAGGAAAAGAAAGAGTGCGACCTAAGAGAGAAAAGTTGCTTCCTGGACACTCTAACAACGGCGACGACTGAACGTCGTGGTTTCTCACTAAAGCTAATAGGCTTAGACTACACTAACAGAACTTGAGCTGAATGCGAAAGACAGCACTTGGTGAGAGCAAAAACATGCGAACATGTCGGCCCAGTGCCAAAACTATGTGCGGCCTTCCGCATAGACATCCACGTACAGCAGTTACATATTCTGGATTTTAATTGAAAGTTTACTTTTGCATATGCATTGCCTAGCGTCTTTAGCGCTGAACCCGGCGCAAAGAACCACGTAGGCGTACGCGAGCTCTATGCGGACGTTTTAAACTACGACATTTTGTGGTAGAAATTGGAACACAGGTTATTCGTGCTTGCACAGCTAACGTTTACGCTTGTTCGAGGGACGGCTATAGCGACAACTGAGCTGAACAAGAGATGTGATGTCTAGGACGTCACTTGACCACACTTGACCACCAACGACCATCCACAAATGAAGAAAATAGGCTTCTACAGTACCGTAGTCGATTGTTTACAAAGAAGATCTGCACTGTTAGGCTATGTTGTTACAGGTATATTGATATAGTTTGTGTTCAACTTTAAGTGCACCTATGCTGACATCGCGTCCCATGACTTTGCCTATTGCTACACACACATTTCTCCACAGCGAGGTCTGTCTGTCTGCCTTCTGTCGTCTATCGCTTAATTGTTGTGTTCCGATACGTCATTATACTAAATGTTCCACTTTAAACAAAGGACAAGATGATCCTTAATATCTCTACGGTGTATAGGGGCCTACGTGTAATGTATTAAGAACCCACTCACCCAGGGGCACGAAATTTTGTTACGATAATTACTATAGTTCTTGTGGCAGCCGACAGTGAAGATTTCGCGATCCTAGCTTGCCTCGTTTTGACACAATACCGCAGTGTGACGGAGAGATAGACAAACGGACGGACACCTCGACGATGGCTAAGACGCGCGAAGCATTCTGTTGTCGCGCGTAAAAAAACACAGCTGTCGCTAGGGTGGGCTGACCGCACCGCCTATCCGAAAGCCAACTTCCGGTTGCAGAAAGAGAGCGATTTCCCAGAGTGACTGAAGTCCTATACAGGTTATGGTGACGCTGCTATATCGAACGCTACAACCAACGCTAGGATACAATGCTCTAATTCGGCGCACGTGGGTGATAGCTGCAAGCAGAAACTTTTTGCATTCAAAATTGGGGCCAAACTGCTGCAGATACAGACATGGTCACTATTGATGTCCTGTAGGAATCGTCATAGCCCTATTTGACGGTACCATATCGCAGACACCTTAACATACCGTTTAGCCACAATACTGCACGATTGGCATAGCAGAATGCGTAATGACTTTTTAAGGTTACCCAAGGTTGATGATTTTGGTGTCATTTGAAAGGACTTATGCGACTTCCTATTAGTGACCAATAAAAACCTTCGCTTGGCTCTATCTCTGCACCGACGTCACCGTTTCTGAGATGCAGCGACTAGGGTTGAAAAACGCACGTGCATTTTTCTTGTTCAACCTTAAATTTAAAAAAAAATGTTTCCTTTGCACTAGATCGCGGAAATTTTGAGTGCGAATAGCTGTGACACGAAGGTAATTAAACGTGTAATACATTTTTCGTTAAGTCCTACCGTTTAGACGCAATACATGCATTATCGGCCTACAGAGTAGGCCTACGACGACAGACGACTACGTCTATAAACACAGAGCTGGAAATTGGTCAGAACAAACGTAGGTTTTAACCTCAAAAGTCCAATTTTAGGCTTTTTTTAGGTTTTTCATTTGTTGTGAAATTTATTACAGTATATCATATTTTAATTTATACTTTGATTGTATTTTTACTCCTCGCGCGCTACGTTCCTAACGTAGCGAAAAGGAGTATATAAGATCAGTGTAATATTGAGGACCGACCGACCGACCGACCGACCGACTACTGACTCTGTTCCTGGAAGAGCCTTCCTGGAAGAACTTCAAACGGCCATATATATCTCCATAACTGTGCTAGATAGACGCATGGCCACTGTAGACCACGGGCCCATAGGAAGTCGACCCACGGGAGTCAAACTAATTCACGTGACCGATGACGTCACGTGACCCCAAAAGGTCAAACTCGTGACCCCATTATCTTTGAGGTGCCATATCTCCATTAATTACCAGTACAGATATGAGATGCAAAATGAAAAGACAATTACTACCAAATACCGATCAATCAATCATCAATCAATCAATCAATTTCATTAGACAGATTAAAAGATAAACTAACGTTATAATATTTGGTACAATCAGAAAAATTGATGCGTTATCTCGGATTAGCGGCATTTGTTAGTAGATGGTTTTTGATTACTTCGGTGGCTACAACACGTATGTTTTACAGCCTGAAGTCAGGTTCTGTTTCGAAAGCGATTTAAAGCTGCTGCCTACGTCCACACATCAGTTGTTGTTTTTAGAGAAAAGATTGGACTGGCACCGGATATAAACTTCCGGATGTCACTTCATGTTAGTTTGTTTACATTTTGTTTATCACTAAAGATTAAAATAAGGGTAATAGATTTTGACAATCTGGCTGACACAGTGCGCAAAATACGTTAAAATTTATCGGATTTGACTTTTGACAAGTGACTAGCTGTTTTAGCATAAGCGATAGTGCTGTTGAAAAGTGATAGTGACTGTTCTTACAAATATACTTGTGGATAATTAAGTCTAGCGGTAGATTTGTACGATCTGCTGTCAAAAGAGCAGCATATTACTAATGATAGATCGCTTTTGGTCAAAATTTACATTAGCGCCGCCACCCCAGATTGCTTCAGAAGTGACTGAAATAGGTAGAATGTGTTGTTATGCATGTTTCAGACTAGCCGACGGTGACTGCGGACAGTTCAGTAGCATAGCAATGAACTTGATGCTGTGTGCCATGGCTAGTTTCAGACTAACTTAATTATGGGAAACTGCAAATAATTGACTATTGAGACACTTTTTTGGTGAATTCCATCATTCTAAAGAGGGTCTTTGATGGGGCCTATAAAAAAGGGGCTAGGTTTTTTGGGGGAAAAACAAACAAAAACACGAAAAACACTAATGGTGCTACCTGGCGAATGAAACACGTACTAAACTCAATAAGAAAAAATAATTTTATAGCTGAATAAGCCGCATCTACAACCCATAAAACTAGCTAAAACAGCTTAATGGTGCCACCTAGCAAATGAATATTGTACCAAAAAAATTTAGAAAAAAATAAATAAGCTGATTAAGCAGAAATGTAAATCACAAATGAATTCATACAAAAATCACAAAAAAACAGCAAAATCAAAATGCCACCCTTTGGGAAAAGAACAACGAACTGCAGATACTGAATAAGCAGCATATAAAGAACGAAGGAATGAATATTATTGCTTATCCCCACTCAAAACCCCAAATTTACTCTCGGGTAGCAATATGTCAGTCAATTGCAGTTTCCCATAATTAAACTAGTCTGAAACATGCATAACAACATTAATTCTACCTATTTCAGTCACTTCTGAAGTAACATTAAAAGAAAAAACAACAAACTTTAATCAAAACAATTGTAGGCCTACCTTATGCAGCCAGATGACAAAGCGTACCGCATCATTCACATCAGCAGTCGGCCAGAACGACATCGTAATGCACGCCGCACTATTAGACAAATTATAGAAATGCAGCAGTATCCACCTAAACGCTCCGCAGTTGCCGATATTCGCATTTGACACTATAACACGCATGCTATAACAGACGAAACGGGCTTCGTCTAGATAGCCACGACTGACCGCCAATGAAGTGCATGTGATCGCCTGAGCCATGCTAAACAGGCCGTAGAGGTCATTTTCTGGGCCGACATGACACTGGCGAATGTTGACTGCCACATCCACTTTCGACACAGAAACAAAATTTTTATAATAAAGACACCTGTAAATACCAATTTTCAAGCCAATTTTGGTACTTCCTGTTACTTAAGCACGACATAATACGAAAAAATAAACTGTTTAACGTCTATTACTCTAGCATTAACGTTTATATGTACACAGCCATTTAAGGTGGCATAGCTATTCTAAACATTAACTGACTTTAGGAATAGTGGACCCGAATCGACTGAAATCACACACTGGTCACATTGTGTAGTGGTTGTTTTCTCATTTGTTGATGAATTGATTAGTAGATACATATGCAGATGGATAGATATAGCTATCGATAGATAGCTATCCAGTATATTTTTAAACATGTTAGCAGCGTTAGCAGAAACAGTGTAATTTGGAAGACTGTTCTGCATGCTAACAACTTGCGACTTATGGGTATCATATTTTAGTCTGGCACCGATAGATAGATTCATTGGTTGATTGTTTGCTTTTAACTGTTTTCAAAGGTGTTTTATGTATATTTTCTGGCAGATGATGATGGGTGGCTACGATTGTATTTGATTAGTCGGTATCAAGCAGCAGAGTGGGTCATTGGTAGTAATGCAGTCGTCAAGACCACCAGGAGGCAGTGTGTCACCACGCCCGGCTGTCAGACAAGGTTATCATTATCATCATTTCAGTATTCTCAATATCCATTTAATAGAAGTTAACTAAGTGCAACTTCTAACAACACAGCATATAACTGCACTTGAAAGCTTGGAGACATTCGTTAAAAAACATGTCATGGTCTGTGTGTAAAGTAAAGCCGACTAAAACATAGCCTACTTGCGGGAAAAAAAACTTTATCGTATCCAGAAGAACAGGATCGTGGAAGTATGTTAACAGCATTAAAAACAGCTTAAACTTGCATTCAAAGTGTTGTGATGTGTTATAACATTTTTGTAATCAAATTTCTGTCATTTAGATGTGTTATTTTTGGAATTGAAGGTGCTGGCATGCTTCAGCCAGCTGATCGTAGGATGCTGCAAGCCGTGCGTGATACACTCAGTCATGTGAGAAGACCGGCTGCAGGCACTACGGGCACCTCACCACGCCACGACCTTGAGAGTAGTCCAAGCTCTGCACACGTAAGACTTCCGAGCAGAGTCGGCAGGTTTCTGCCAAAAGTGGTTTAAACGGTGCTTTAAACCAGTTAAAACCACTGCGGCAGAAACATGTTTTTGCTGGTCTTGTTCTGCGACTGAACTTTGTTCTGTACAGAATAAATGCAAAACAGTACCGTAGCAATCAGACAGTTTTGGAAATAGTTACGAGGGTCATCCCAAAAGTTTTTGGCCTCGACATATTAGACAATAATAGTTTCTACAATCTATACGTTGTGAAATGTACATTTTTTCGAACTGTAATGAGTCGGTTGCGGATGTGATGTCGTTGTAATTTATGATGTAATATAGAAGTCGAAATGATTTGGAGCACTAACGCAAACAGCTTAGAATCAGGCTCACTGTTGCATGACAATTTTCCAGTCTGTAGCTAGGTTTACCAAAGTGGAGCCCCATGGCATCTGATTTTGTGAAAGCTCTAACAAATACATTTGTGAATTTCTGATTTGCTTATGTCAGTGATTTTCAACCAGGGTTCCACGAAACCCAAGGGTTCCATGAGCATCTGGCAAGGGTTCCGCAGCTGGCCAGTAACAAATAACCTAGCATGCGAAATCATGCCACACAATGTCATAGAAATATTCAGCACTTCGAATTAATATTTATTTAGCTACAACTGGTAAAAATTTCATGCAAATTGCTCATCATTTGAGTGAATTATGAAAAAAACAAAAAGGATTTTTTTATGAAACACCGTGTAAATTACAATGATGTCATATCTGCAACTGACTTATTAGAGTTCGTAAAGGATGTACGTTTCACTGATTTATAGATTGTGGAAAATATTGTCTAATATGTCGAGGCCGGCAACTTTTGGGATGACCCTCGTAGTCTAGATCGTTGCAGTGAAAGGTAGTCGTAGTGAATAATGTTTAATGTGATCGTTCTTTGTTGCAGTGATTAAGGCTGATCGTCTTTGATCTTGATCAGTGTAAAGCGCGTATGTTTCACTTTTTATGTGCAACCTGGTGCTCGATACTAAGTAGATGATTTACAGCACAGTTGCTGAGAAGTTTTTGCAGTGTAGTGTGACTTGCAACCTGGATCTACAGGGTGGGCCAAAAATGGCATTATTGATTGTACGCTTTATAACTTTACCAAATATTAACCAGATGACACACTGAAGCCGGCGATACCACTGACCAGTTGTGTGATCGTTGGTCGAGCCTGGCATGTGGCCTCCAAACAGCTCGGACTTAAATCTGGCCGATTTTGCTGTTTGGGATGCTCTTCAACAGATGGCCTATCAATGTTAGCGATTCACGACAGTCAACCAGCTGAAGCAGGCGATCGTCACTTAGTGGGGCAAACTGCCGCAGCGTTTGGTTAATCACGCCATTGGTCAGTGGCGTCGCCGGTTTGGATGCGTCATCCCACCAGCAAGGTGGACACATTGAACATTTGATTTGAAAACTGAGATGTGATTTTTTACACAATAACTGAGACAACAAACACATTGTTTTTGTTGTTAATTTCTTAAAATGTGTCGTTACAGAAGTTGTCTTGTTTTTAATTTTTATTCTTAAAACACTGATATTTCACAGGTAAGCTTACTGGTAATGTAGTGTCATACTTTAGGTATGGTGAGATCTATAGTGATAGTTTTTATTTCAAATTGTCTCCTGATTCTGGCATCGAAAGGATTTTGCAAATCGGTTAATATTTGATGAAGTTATAAGATGTACAAAAAATGGTGCCATTTTTTGCCCACTTTGTACACCTTGCAGGCTGCAAGTTTGGTTCCGGCTTGTTTTTTTACAAAGTTCTATAAACACAGTTAACCAATGTTGTTAACTACTTTTTTCACATTATGCCATATGCAAGAGATAATTTTGATCTAGTCAAGATCGGTATCTAAAACACATTGGTACCATATATATTTCCTCTGTCTCTTTCTTTTTCTTGTTCCATGTACTCAATGCCTGTTGGTGTTCATAGCATGTTTCATCCTGTTGATTGTCGATCTGTACGGGGTGCCAGTATTCTTGTTGCAGCAGTCTAGTAGGTCTTTCATCCAAATGCAATATTTGGTTTTCAGGTGCCCGTTTTACACGTGACTAGCGAAGGCAGCCAGAACCGATTGAACTATAATAAGAAAGCAATGGATGAGATCAGACAGAGCTTACAGAATTATCACGTCAGTCCAGGAGGCTATGATGGTAACATGTTGCCGACGGCAGTGACAACTCAACTGGCTAATGGCAGTGGTGTCGGCAACACTGGCAGCAGTAGTGTCGCTACATCAGCGAGTGACAACATGGTGCGACAAGTCATGCTGCTCGGTGCAAACGAGGCTAGTAGTGCCCACTGATCTGATTATAAACCACTCTTTGACTCAAGTACTGACTTTTAGCAGCTAAGTTAACTAATTATCCTGGTGGCATAGCGTAGCAGTAATGCATTGTGTACGATCAACGAAGTTGCTTGTTGCAAGGCCCAATTAGCATTTACAAGCAGGTAATTCTTCTCTGTATATAACCAGTCTAGGGACCAACTTAATTCACGATTTCACGGCCGTGACATTTTCCGTGAAAGTGACCTCCTTCCGTGAAAAACGCTGATTTCCGTGAAATCCGTGATTTTTCGTGAATTTTAGCGCTTTTAGTTTAATTTATGACAATTCCAGAGTTTTATCAGCAGCTTTTGTATGGATGTTGCTGTTTGCCACGTGTCACACTTTAGCACTAAGTAGTTGACATTGACTGTCTTGAGTCTTGACTTAGTGTAGTAAATATTCGTTGTTCTGAAATTTCTTCGTTTGCATTAGCACAGCACC
>Ga0209367_1012680_pt1 | contig 10966 bp, 4 predicted proteins | sample WorMetLIZISLAND2_FD_187412 | JGI IMG/M metagenome (GOLD analysis project Ga0209367, IMG submission 187412) | Marine gutless worms symbiont microbial communities from Max Planck institute for Marine Microbiology, Germany - Olavius geniculatus... ... | reverse complement strand
TTAGGTAGTAAGTAACCGTTATAAGTGGCTTGGTTACTGTAAGAAATATCTGAAGCGCAATATCTTTGTAACTGATCACCAGTAGGAAAACAGTATTTTAGTACTAAAACAGCAAATATAAATGTATAAAACATCAGTTTATACACTTGTTAACGGCAACATTTAAGGACTTGCACATTGAAAACAGCAAAAATTACAAAAGGTGATATTATTCAGCAGCACATTGACACACAGTCAGTGTGATGCGGGCAATATCACCTTTTGGAATTTTTGCTGTTTTCGATGTGTAAGTCCTTAAATGTTGCTGTTAACAAGTGTATAAACTAATGCTTTGTACATTTATAGTTAAGTATGTCCCAACTTTCGTGAAAATCTACATAATTTTTATGCACGAAAGCAGCTACTGCTTTCAGCACGTCTTAGCCATCGCAATTCTGTCCGTTTGTCTGTCACACGGGTGGATCAGTCAAAAACAGTGCAAGCCAGGATCACCAAATCTTCACCGTCGGCTGCCTGGAAAACTCTATAGTTTCAGGAACCGTAAAGCTTTGCCATAAATTTGAACGAGGACGCTAAATGAAAAGGCGGTGGAAAAAATTTGTGATTTTCAGCCAGTAAGTCGCTGTATCTCAATAACGGTGCGATATAGGGCCTAAGTTCCTATTAATCACTAATAGAAAGTCGTACACTGGCTCTCGATTGCCACCGAATTCAATGACCTTGGATGACCTTGGACATAAAAATAGGGGTTTTTATGAATTTTTTGGCGATTCGGGCTGCGAGACACATTTCAAAAGCGAATTGCGCAGAAACCAATTGAAATAGACACGGACAAGCTGCGTAAGATATTTTCAGCATTAAACGCAGATTTCGACGGTCCAAGTGTGGATTTTCTAGGTTCAAGGAAACCTGCGCACGAGGGCATCAAAGAGCGGTACCCCCGTAAAAATCGCGACAAAATGGCTGGAGATAAACTGACAGTTTGCAAACAAGAACTGCTATAGGCTTTTGCGCGTCTCGTGAGCATTAGCTCAAATTTTTTGTATTGAGACTGTTCTTGGCCGACCGTTAAGTCGAGCCTACATACGATCTGTCTGTCGTCTGTCTGCCCGTAACGCACGTATTGTGGCTAAACGGTATGTCATAGGAAGTCGGCGATGGTACAGTTGGATAGGACGATGGGAAATTCATATAGGCTGTCAAAAGTAATCACGTCACTATCTGCAGCGGTTTGGCCGCAATTTTGAATCCATTCTAAAATTTGACGTACCAGCGTCACCACAGCGTGTATACTGTATGGGACTGCAGTCACTCAGGAAAACTGCTTTCTTTTTTCGATCCGAAGTCAGACGGTGGCCTTGGGTTATAAGCGGTACGGTCGGCCCACCTAGCAACAGCTGTGATTTTTGTTTTCTTAAACGCAGGTTGCATTCATGTACGTCTGTGGGTTTACGGTGGAGTGAACGCTTTTGAAGGACATTGGTTTGTACTTCCTACTAGCAATAAATAAGTTAGTAAGCAAACAAGTAATTTTGTTACCATTAAATTGGTAAAAAATACAAATAAGCTCACAAATACATAGACCTTCTGTTGCCCAACCAACAGTATTAAAGCACCGAAGATTAAAATCTGTTGCTGTTATGGTGCAAATGAATTAATTTAGGCTAACTAAATAAGAACATGCTGATGTCAGTGATTATTCATTTGAGTAGGTAGCATAAATAATTGAGAAAATGAAGAGTTATAACGACACACAGCGAAATTTTATAGAGATACAAAGCATAATATCCATGAATATATCCATGGATATCCATATCCACGGCAAGCCTGCAAATAACTGCTGCAGCAAGGGAACAGGCTACAATAAATCTTCGAATAGAATCCCTCGATTTCTATAGGCCTAAATAGCCTACAAGTTGTTTTCAAGGCACGCCGGCTTGTAATTAAGACCAATGGCGTAGACAAGTACTATATTTGCACAAAATTCGATTTTGGTTGAGGATTCGCTACAGACCTTGCTGGGGGGGGAGCTCACAGCGCTTCCCAGACTCCCTAGCTGGAATTTTGGGGGTCATACTTCTGAGGGGAGGAAAAGGGGAAAAGGGAAACAAAAGAAAAAGGAGGGAAAAAAGGGGGAAAGGAAAGTAAGGAAAGTGGAGAGAGGATTGGTGGTGGGGAAGTAAGTTACCCCGGGCTCCGCGACGTTTGGGGGAAACGCCGTTGCTCAAAAATATAAAGTACATCAGAATATGCCATTTAAAAAAATCACAAATTTTCTCCCCAGACAGGCCCGCGAGAATCTTTCCCGGGCCCCACTGTGGTTCTCGACGGGCCTGAAAGAGGAAAGTAGGGAAAGGAACAGAAATGGTGGTGAGCCCCACAGTTCACATTTCTAAGTTATGATTTCTGGCTACGCCACTGTCTGGAAACTGGCATTTATTTGAAGTTTTACCTTATTTAAAAACGTAAAAGTGTACGTTTCAGTCTACATTTTCAAAAGTGTTCAAACGCTATTTGCGATTACGGCCCACAGGCATCCGAAAACTACAATTTTTCGACAAACTGAAAACAAAATTGGCTAATAGCATGCACAAGGGCGCATAAAGGGGCGTATTTGAGCCCCTAACCCCAACTACGCCAGTGCTAAACTTACTAGAAAAGCAAGCAAATAAATTAACGAATCAGCTTATATAAACTTAAGAAAACATACAGCACTGCTGATTGGCGAATGCGGTGAAGTTAGATCGACACCGACAGCGGTCGTTGATGCAGTAAGAGTTGCGATCAAAACATAAGTCAACGGCCGGTCTACAGCTTGCGTCTAGGCCTGGCTTAGCAGCTGTATACACACATTAGTCAATTATTCATCAATCAATTAATCAAATAATTAGTCATTCATTATCTATTTGTTCAAACTCAGGTCAGGCTCAGTGAGTACCAGTGAAAGCTAGGGTGCAATCAGGCACACCACGTGATGCACTAATCCCGTATCAGTGGTCTCGAAGTGTAAAAAAAGTAAACGTTGTGCAACAAACAACGTAGTGGCCATCCTTGAGCGTCTTGAAACACATTTTTCGCCATTTCTGGACCAACATTAACCAAATTTCGTTACATATGCAACAGCGATTGTAATTTACAACACAGTTTTTTTTTAAAGTTAGAAATAAACGACTATAAAAAAGTCCAAATGACTAAGAATTAAACAATCACTTTAGTAGTGGATATTGTAGAATAATGAACAACTGACAACAGATGCCAATGCGGCCAACTCAGCCTAGCCATCCCTCAGTGGAAAGGTGTAAGTGCGGTAAAGACATCACAGCAGTAGGTATTACAGGACAATGAAACACTTACTGCAGACGCCGGCGAGGTCGAAAAATCCGGCACGACATCGACATTGGAGTTGAGAACAGACGGCATTAGAGTCCTGACATTGATCAATGGTACTACTACAGGCTTCATACAGCGTCAGCTCGCGTACTACAACACACCGTGTAGTAGTAACAGCAGTACTTAGTAATAGTAGTACCACTGTTAATGCTAGCGATTACCTGCAGCGAAGAAAATGAGCAACCAATCTAGCAGGTTCGGCAACTGCCGGAACAATATTAAACGACGTATTCCCAGGAGCGGCCGCAGGGGGGGCGGTCCAGGGGTCTGAACCCCCCAGCTCCCAGCAGGATGACCCATGAGATTTGCACAAATCCGAGCTCCTTTGCATGGGTGAAGGGAGGGGGTAGCAACAGTAAATCGACAACCATTTGACTTGGACCCCCATAGTTCTGAAAACCTGGCACCGCCCCTGTATATTTCAAACAATATATTCCTTGTCCTCCAATTTCACGTCTGGCATTTTCAATCAATCCATTGCAATCACTATACGGTTTAATACGTCAAACGACGCCGTTCTGCGCAACAAAGCGCATTTTGGGGTCCAGGCCTACATGAAATGAGAAATATTTGTTTACAAAATTGTAACAAAAAATGTAACAAAAGTATTTCACGAAATCACGGTGACGAAACCGAACGGCGGTGAAGTGACTTACAGCAAAGGCCGTACTTGCTGAAGAAGCCCTGCTGACAGACGCAGACACCACCTGGTGAACAAACGCTGAACTGATCGTAACAGACTGAACCATCAGCACACGGCGTTCCCAGCATTCCACGCGGTCCTACAACAACAATATTATACAGTGCAGTGGCTGCGTGGACGTGTGGGATAAGGCAGGGAGGGGACATTTGCTCCCCAACCCCTAAATTTTGGGTGGTCTGAAAAATGTCAGAAAATCTTTTCTTGTCGGAAAGTCTTCATCCAAAAATGCGAAATCTGGGTCTGAAACCCTCATTTTGGAAAAATTTAAGGAAAAAATTGAAATTTTGACCCATAATCTCCTCTGTTGGAAATTTGCACTGCCCGTCGGCCAACTGTAGGCCCTAACTTCCTGCCGTGCTTACTTATTCTAAACCACGACGCCGCTTCTAATAAAAGGGTAAAGGTGAAGATCCGGTACTTCTCATAGCTCTGCTTACATGAGTCAGCACTTTGTAAACTCGCAAGTGGCACCTGATTGGAATGAGCTAATGATACTGCGGTCCTTAATGATTTTATCTAATGCCTGCGCCAGCGACCGCGAACCAGCAGACTGTACCAGTGGGCCACGTAGAGCCCGTAGTCCGGTAATCATCTCGTCACGCTCAGAGTATCGAAGGCTCAGGCCTGTCGAGAGCCACAGCGGGGCCTGGGGAAATATTTTTTTGAATTTTTCTTTTTTTTAAAATAACGCATTCTGGCGTACTTCATATTTCTGAATGACAGCGGGACCCCAAACGTCACGGGGTCCGGGGTAACTTACCCTCCTATCGATGGGCCTGAGAAGATAGAGTTGATTACTAGATTAGCATTACCTGCTGGCATGATGAGATTCGAACTGCAACCGCAATCTGAAACTTGTAGTTCAATATATTCTAACCATTAGACCACTTGCGGGTCTTGTAGGCTTACACGAACGGCCGTCGACGCCCGTGTAGGCTTAATAAAAAGAAGAAGATTTCACACAGACATCTATGTCCATTGCGTATAAGCTCATCCCCTTTTCGGCGCTTTGAGCCGGCGAGCGTTGGACACAATGAAGCCAGCATACAACCCAAGTCAGCCAGGTGGCCGGTGTCTCTATTAACAGCCGGCGCCTTTAACTGACTGGGTCAGTATACCAGCAGTCTTGGTAAGCTGGTAACAGAGCGTACTGTCATGCAGAACTCGCCGTTGTTCCACAGCGATGGCAGTAACCACCACCAGTACTCATTTGCCTCCCTATGGAGGAACGGCCAAGCTGAGTTGGCCTAGGTGGCTTGGTTAAATACACAGACGGTATACCTAGGAACCGTCACCCATCTCAGTACTAACCCGGCTCAATGTAGAGTAACTTCGTTAATGCGATCAACGATGTTACTGCCCCCACTGCGAGACCAAGCCGCGACCGTCGAATGAAAGTGGGCTTAAACCGCAGTCTGGAATCGTAAAGTTCGTTTAACATTTACTTACACGTATATCACTGCAGATCGTGCTTTAACGTGCACATATAACGTGCACATAAAGATCACGGCAAACGAGCATGGAAACAGTTTACATACGGCAGCTGTCGGTGTCGGCGTAGTAAACCGGCTGACAGCGGCAGATGCCGGCCACACAGGTAGCTCTGACGTCAGCACAGCTATCGATGACGTCACGACAAGATGCCGCCAGCCCGGCAGATTGAACTGTATTGCAGCAACATGGCGTGTGACAATCAACTCCAACGGCTTGAGTTATTTGGAGCTTCAAAAGTTCGTGGCCTATATCACCCCAGACACTTGTTTAATGTAAAAGGGCGTGGCAGACTCTACGGATGTACTTAGAGGGAGCCCGTCCCCTCCCCCATCCCAATCGCCCAAAATAATTTTTGCTGAATTATAATTCTAGTGTATTTTATGCCTCACGTGCAATTTTAGGATTATGCCGTTCGCTGGTCAGTGAGTATTAATATCGCGTTGCGAATCTACGCTCTTAGTGAGTCCTGCTGGTCATAACGCTGCGCTTTGTTCAGTTACTGATGACGTTGTCTGGGTAGTAGCCGAGTTGGCAGCGGCAGACACCGCGTACACAGCTAGACAGTGGGTCATGACTCACGACTACAACTACAACAACTACTAGCCAACAACTACTACGACTACTTCTACTACTAGTAGTAAACTTACAACAGCGGTTGTTGTCGCGGTAGTAGCCACGTTGGCAGCGGCAGACACCGCGTACACAGCTAGACATTGGGTCGCGACAGCCGGATGAATTGTCACACTGGGCCAGTGGGTCACCAGCAACCACCACACCATTGAAACCGAGCCGTAATACTGAACAGAACATATACATCATCAATGCAATCTATAACTAGGATGATATGTCGGTACTCGGCTGACAAATTTTTTTCAGTGTTCTCAATGTATGATCATGACTTTTGTCCTATGTAGCACACAGAGCATGTGGTTACTTTTAAAGGTTAACAAGTGGGAAATATGTCTCAAGAGCTATGGAGCGAGCACCACCTGCTATATTGGATAACACAGTGTTACCTGCCACCCGACAAAGCAAACACACCTCATATTAACTCCAGCTAGACTGGCTGGTACTTGATTTACCTACCCTGGAGGGATGGAAGGCTGAGTTAGCCTGAGTAGTTGGTTATATACCAAGATAGCTTACCTGTCCAAAGACAGTCACCCGTCCGGACCTGGCGTAGGAAAATTACATTTTATTGGACACAACGCATAAACCACCAGACCGCATACCACTACCAATACTATTGCTACAACCAGCAACAAACATAGTCGACTCCACTTAGACCGAGGTCTAATCAAAGTCCAATGAGTTTGACAAGCTGATCCTAAAATTTTATGTTCACAATCTGAGGATGCGGCAATAAACATAATTCCAAGTCACATAACAATGTGTCCAAGTCACAAGGGTTCGAATCCGAGTCCGACTGCTGAAAAATAAGGACTTGAATCCAACTTGAGTCCACTGCCTGACTGCAGTATTAAATCTGTCACTCACTACTACTACTTGTAGAAGCTGTATACATACCGCAGACGCCGGCCATATTGTGAAACGGATCGACGCATTGACACAGGCCAGTTGAAGGATTACAAGCAGCACGGACATCAGCACATTGGTCACCGGCCGCACAGCGATGTGACAAAGATATACGTGCCACTACAACAACAACGCATGGATGCGGTCGGGCAATTGGTCGATCGACCTCGGTCGGTCGGTCAATGACACGATCTTGATCGGTCAGTCACTTGGTCAGTCGATCAATCGGTCAGTCATTCGGTCGGTCGGTCGGTCAGTTGGTCAGTTGGTCAATCGGTCGGTTGGTTAGTCAATTGATCGGTCAGTTGGTCAACCTTGGTTGGTCAGTCGGTTGATCATTCAATCAGTCGATCGGTGAGTCAGTCAAAAGGTCAATTAATTGGGTCAATCGATTAGTCTGTAGGTCAATTGGTTGGTCAGTCGGTCGGTTATTGGGTTGGTTGGTCAATTGGTTGGTAGGTTGGTCAGTCGATGGGTTAAATGATCAATCCATTGGTCGGTCAGTTGGTTATTGGGTCGGTCAGTCAGTTGGTGGGTCAGTCGGTTGATCGGTCATTGGGTTGGATGGTCGATCAGTCGATCGATTGACCTCAGTCAGTCGACCTCAATCGGTTGACCACGGTCGGTCGGTAGATCAACCTTGGTGGGTCAATCGGTCAATCTCGGTTAATCTGTTGGTCGATCTTAGTTGGTTGGTCATTTGGCTGGTCATTGGTCAACCTCAGTCAGTCGGTTGGTCAGTCAGTCAATTAGTCGGTCGGTCGACCCACCCACCAACCAATCAGCCAATCAATCAATCAATCAGAATTTAATAAATTCAACGTCACAGCTGATTTTAAATGTTAGCAGTAGGCTAGTGTACCGCAAGAGACGTTTCTAACGAAGTAATCCGGTCGACATCGGCAGACGCCCGAGTCACAATACAATCCAGACTCCACACACAAATCACTCAGTGTAGATAGGACCAGACATGGACCATCCAGATGTCCCCGGGATACTACAACACAGCAGCAGCAGTAGTTGTAGTAGTAGCCTAGCAGTAGCAGTAGTAATATGTAGTAAATAGCAGTAGTAGAGAAATCAGTCAATAAAGATATTGCTTCATTACTAATATCTACTATTACTAATACTATTATCACTAATGTGATGTGGACCTAGTTGTTGTCGTTGTAGTAGAAGTAGTATGTGTAGTAGTTACCGCAGCGTGAGTTGTAGTTGTAGTGAGTAAGACGACAGACACAGACGCCGCTGACACACGACGCGCTGACGTCATCACATACGTCATCAATCGTACACTGAGAACCCAGCGAAATACGACGCTCTACAGCCATTATAATAGTATAATAGAGACACATAATGAATAATAGTGAACTGGTGCAACAAGGATATTGGCACCCTGTACAGATTGGCGATGGACAGAACGAAACGTACTCATTTCATGAAACATGTCGTGGACACCAATGGAGCAAGACAGAGCAAGGGAGAATATTGAAAATCTTTATTTACCATCACTTGTAGCACAACAAAATAATTAAAGAAAAAAATACAAATAAACATATACAATAATACGACAAAATCAGTCACATGACTATAAGCAACAGAACTTTAACTACCTAACTGCACGTCTGTCAGATTCGTGCAACATGCTTAAAGCGTTTGGCGGCTTTAAGTGATATTTGACAAATACGCTTGTGAGGTCCAACAACACACCGTGTTATATGGGGGTGACAGACCTACAAGGAAAAGGGGAAATTGGGGATAAACCAGTGGCAAAAACTTGCACATGTCTACTTATGATTCACCAGGAGGCAGCAGCGATCAGCTATTTCATAACATACAGAATTACTTGGGTCACTTGCTATACCAAAGCATGCAATGCGTAAACGTGACTGGTCAAAACTATGTCACGTGACATACGACAGACCAAGTCATTCACTGACCGGGCAATATTTCTTATGGCTTTAAACAATACTACCTCCGAAATAATCAAGTAAGTAAGTAAGTAGGTAAGTATGTAAGTGAAATGAGATTACTTACTACATTCGTCGGCTTGCGCAAAGTAGCTGTCGCGACATTGACAGATGTCGGTTGGACCACACGTCAGAGTGACGTCAGCACAAGCCCCGCCTACCAGACAAGCTCCGCCCAGCTCCCCCGAACGACCTTTATACACACAGCAATTCAATACGATACATTCTTGTCTGCAATGAATACACAAAAGTATCCATGCACACGGCCAAATGCTGTGTAGGTCCCTATATGGCTAAATTTAAGATTAGGATTAAAGGAACTGAGTCTGGATGACGATAATTTACAACGGCTAGGCACGTGTGTAGCACATGTTTACCGTGAGTCAAAAAAACATATAGTGGGATTTATAATGACAGTTTTATTGTGAATTTTTTAAGAAATCAATGTCAGTGAAAGAATTTTGAAAATCGGTCAACATTTAGCAACTCTAAACTATGGACAAATGTTTATGGGAATGTTTTCGACTCGAGGTCCACTGGGTGGCCCATAAAAGTAATCCCTACCAGCTTTCATAAACTCATATAACTTCCACAGATATTAACCGACTTTCTGCGAATTTTTAACATATTTCAGTTTTCGTCTACGGATGTTGTTACTGTGGAATTTGAATCTCTCTGCAAAATTGGTGTAAAATTGGAAAAAAACAGAGACAAAATGTCTTCAGATTTTGACCCCTAACAGAGTCGTTCTCATTTCTTGAGCCATTGAGCCTTAACTGACTGAGCGAAATCAAAACTGTAACTAATTTGAAAAAGAAAAAAGGACACAGACAGACAGATAACAGAGACACAATAAACGCAAACCAAGGCATCCTCTTTACCCATTTCTTTCCTCCGCCCTCCCTTAAAAACATAAGCCACTTAAGCACAACTAAAGAGTCTGAAAGAAATGGTCTGAAAGAGTCTGAGAGAAATGCTGTAAGCTCCCCCAACAGGGTCTGGGCTGCAGCATCGGCAAAAATCAAATTTTAGTGCATTTTAGTCTCAAATTCTGACATCTAGTGGCAGACATCAATTTTTACGCGCCAGAGCTAGCTAGCTAGCTAGCTGGCGCGTATTAGCTACGGTAATTCTGTCTGTCCGTCTGTTTGTCTGTCTGTCTGTCTGTCCTGGTGTCACGTCCCGATACCGTTCCAAGCCCAGGTGAGATAGAAACTTCAGGTTTTCACCGTATGATAGCCTAGTCTCTAGTATTTCGAGACAAAATTTCATGCCCCTAAATCAAGGGGGTCCCCACGAACGAGGGGGCGAAACAGGGGCACCCCCTCTGAAAAGACGTTACTATGCCGTTACTGGCTCGTTTAACGTGAAAATGGTCGCAGATACATGTAGGCACAGACATATTGCTTATCATAACAAGCACTGGCGACGAGCCTCTTAGGAATGTCAACATCGATGACCTTAAATAACCTTGAACCCCCAAATAAAGGGTTTTAGTAAATTTTTCGCGATTTTGGGCTGCGACACGCAATTCAAGAGTGAATTGCGCCGAAATGGCTGGAGATAGACCAAGACAACCTGCATATGAAATTTTCAGCATTAAATGTAGACTTTAGCAGTCCAAGTCCAGAGGCTCTAAATTCAAGGAGGCCTGCGCACGCGGGTGTCAAAGCGGGATACCCCTATAAAAAAGGGGTTATTTATCCGCTGTTGACTTGTCTGTCGTGAAAACGGTTGCAGATAGACGCAAACCTCTGGCGCGGCTGTTTAACTTATCTCTGTCTAACTCCATAGTCCCGCAGCAGTGGAAGCAAGCTTCTATATGCCCTGTGCCTAAAGTAGCCGCTCCCACAAGCCACTCAGACTTTAGACC
>Ga0209367_1012679_pt1 | contig 10967 bp, 6 predicted proteins | sample WorMetLIZISLAND2_FD_187412 | JGI IMG/M metagenome (GOLD analysis project Ga0209367, IMG submission 187412) | Marine gutless worms symbiont microbial communities from Max Planck institute for Marine Microbiology, Germany - Olavius geniculatus... ... | reverse complement strand
CTCCCTCCTTTCCCCTGTTCTCCCCTTTTTCCTCTCCTCCCCTTCCCACCCTTAGAAGTAGGACCCCCTAAAATCCAGCCAGGAAGTCTGGGGGAGCGCTGTGAGCCCTTCCAGCGGGGTCTGGGGCACTTTAGACTAAAGCATGTCAGGTTTTTGAAAGAGTGGTAACTCTCAATTCGAAAGCTACCCCTGAGTTGAGCGAAAACTTGAGTTGCTAAAATGCAAAAAAAATTATGCTGAGGTTTACCTGCAAGGTAACCCTCTGATCTCGGGGATAGCTAATCCAAGTTTTATCCGTCGTTTCAAAAAGCGGGCAAAATTAGAGTTAAGCTACAGGGTGGGCCAAAGAAACGTGGCACTTTACTTTTTTCCATATCTTCACCAATTATTGATCGATTTTCACAATTCTTTCACTGGCACACTGCAGACAGTTTGCTATAACGTGATTATTACATATCCCACCACACCCTAAATGCATCTCTACACTACCTTGTGAAATATCAATAAAACATGCATACATATCAATAATAGAAAACAAACATTTTGGTAAAATTGAAAAGAAAAACATTTCAGTTAATGGTCTGTATGACACTAAACTGTGTGGGTCTAACACAGTCTAGTGTCATACAGATTATTCATCGCAATGTTGGTTTGAAGTGTTTTTTTCATTTACCTAAATTTTTAAATCGTTAGTTTTTGCTTACATTTATATTTGACAAGGTAGTGTAGAAACGCATTTACCATGTGGTGGGATATATAATAATCACATTATTGCAAATTGTCTGCAGAGTGCATCAGTGAAAGAATTTTGAAAATTGGTCAATAATAATTGGCAAAGATATTGACAAAAGTCACGTGCCACATTTTCACGGCCCATGGTTTAGATACAAAGTGGGCATTGTTGTAAACTAGTTGCACTGCACATATTCTCAGTAGGAAAACAAACATTGCAACATCGCTAATTACTATTAGCTAAATTACATCTGCACTTGCTTCAGCATTATTACAACTATTTGCAACCGCTGAATTTAGTGAGCCATCAGAACATGGATAAAAACACTGACAACCTAGTACCATCACCAATATGCCATTATACCTACAGTTAAGACTTGACGTAAAAAAAGTACCACTATGGGAACTGTTGAAAATGTTGTTTGCAGATGTAATATTGTGTATTTAGAATATTATTTTGTAGCTATGTCAAAAAAGTGGCTACATTCTTTCCACATGCTCACCCATACCGACCCACGTTAAGCACTACTTGCAGTAATGACACTAAATATAATAAATGTATCAACAAAAACAATACTTTTAAGAAACTGTAACAATAATAATACTAACCACAATATCCGTATAATTCTGCATCAATGATACAACAGGCTAAATGCCATATACATCAATTAGCAAAAAGTGCAGTTTAAGCAAGAGCTAATGGCGATAAGTTTAAGAAATGTATTAATGGTGATATTGCACATAAAAAATGGCAAAAATCACCAAAAAAACTGTTCACCATACAACAGCACACTGCTCAAATATCAATAAAAACTGAGCAATATTGAGTTTCAGTAATTTTTGTCATTTCGTATTTGTAACATCACCAGTAAATTAATTTATGTTTACACACAGTTACAATGCAGCTAGCTGTTACACCAAATTAAAAACATCCAGGTATGACTACAGAATGGGCCAAAAAATCGGACCAGTTTGAACGTTGATAACTTTGCAAGGGTTACCAGTAGAGTGAGTGAGTAAGGTTTAACGTCCCACCCGACACAGTATAGGTCATTTTTAGGACGGCCTTTTCAGGCAGAATGCACACAAGCACATAGTAATGGAATGGTAAGTTTAACATTTGCAGAAACACAAAACACAAAAATGAGTTAAACCTAAAATTGTAAGAACTCCATTATACGTATGCATATGTAATTATCAACAATGGTAGTTCTAATAATCTTCCCTGTTATCCTCCAGATAGTAATCAATGTGATAATGCTGTCTATTGGAGGACAGGGGGCCAGTAGAAAGGCATGTGATATGTGAAAAGTTTCAAAATGTTGTAGAGAAAAGAAGCTGAACTTGCATAGCAAATCATTTAAATATTCTTTGCCTAATTTGCCTAAATCTTCATTACCCCTGAACTCTGACAAAGTTGACTATAATGCATGGATTTAACATGGATATTTGAGCTTTTATAACTTAGCGATGTTTACTGATGCAAAGTAATGTATATGTGAAAAGTTTTGGAATTGTGTACAGAAAAAGCGTAGAACTTGCATGTCTGTGCATTTAAATACTTTTTGCCTGATTTGCACAAGATTGCACCACTCTTAAAATCATGCTAAATTGACACATGGATTTAAGTTGATTTATATTCAGCATACAGTGAAATAACAACAACCATTAACATACACATCCAGTTTAGATGTAATGTGACAAAGGCAGTTGGACGACTTTTGCATTCCTATCCACCATCAGTCTTTTTTGGCAACTGATCGATCGCTAAAGTCAACATGTCCAGAATCAGCTGAGCCCATCATTTGATTAGCGTGCATTAACTGGCCAGTGCCTGAAATTCTGTAACTGTGCCATCTGATGCAATGCCCCCACACTGAATAATCCACATAATTAAAATCCAGACTCTATGGTGGCAAGTTTTTGAGTTTAATGAACTTGGGCACATGGAGTGCAGGCAAATGCCTAATTTCAGGGCTAATGAAGATTTATGCAAATTAGGCAAAGAATATTTAAATGATCTGCTATTCAAGTTCGGTCCTTTTTCTCTGCAACATTCTAAAACTTTTGACATATCACACATCTTTTTACTGGTAACCATCGCATAGTTATCAACGTTCAAACACGTCCAATTTTTTGGCCCACCCTGTAGAAGTGAATAAGCTAATAACTCAATACAACAAAAAACAGTACCGCATAAGAATGACTACATATACTGCAGGTGTAGAAACCGAGAAACAAAAACAAAGCCAAATAATAACATGATACAATATAATATCTGTCAAAAATTTGCAACTTGCTGTCCAAAAATAGGGATGCTGGTTTATAGCGGAGAATTTTCTTAAAATACGTGGAACTTTTGGAGGCAAAATATGCGGAAAAATATGTGAAATTTAGCAAAATATGCGACGCACATATGCCGCATATATGTGGCATATTTTTCTACATGTTTCTGGCATATGCAAATTCAAGTGATGGAGAATCATAATCATGATCATAAATAGGCCTTTTCTGCACAGTTTTGACATTTTTGACTTAGTTTATTTAACATATAATTGCAAATACTGGTAATCGTTTGCCGCCAACAGTCTTAAAACAACGTTGAACAAGAAAAATGCAGAAAAATGTGATCATGTATGCGGAAATATGTGGCATATATGCGAATTTTTGCATATGCGGCATAATTTTCGCATATGCGATTCTGAAAATGCCATTATACGTGGGAAAATATGCGATATGCGAGTACTGGCAAAATATGCGATTGCATATTTGCATATAACCAACATCCCTACAAAAATTGTAATTTCCTGCTCCTACTCCCATTTCTTTAACCCATCACGCTGCTGACAGCCAGTCCACAAGCTGGAGAGACTGTGACAGTAACTATGACCTAATACCATCTCATGTGCCAGATGATTTCAAATTCAACTGAACATGAGTCATTAGGTGAGAATGCCCCTACCCCTACCCAAACTGAACACTTGACAGATGCACATATAAGCACTAGCAGCAATAATTACGCATATTTTGGAATATTTTAATAACTTTAAGTTAACTGATATCAGCTGGCAGAAAACATTACACAAACACAATGCAGCAAGAATGTAATAAACGTCTTGCACCATAAGACAGTGTAGTATTATCATAAAGCAATGTACTACTCAAGGTAACAGTTTAGCTCCGGCATCGATTGGCGACAGATTGAGATTACTAATCTATCATCTACTATCAATCGTGATCACTGCCAGCATCAAACATAAACGTCCATACAAAGTAAGCCCATAACTTTCAGCTATCATACCTTCATCAGATGTTCACTAACTTTCACAGCAATTTCACGAGCCAAATAAGTAATAAACATAAAAAATAACAATACATGCACTAAATGTATCATGATATATAGTCAGCTTTAGAATACTGAAAGTTACATTCTGCAGTAATTTACAGTAAGAAAGCACGTAACTCAATACAGCACACAATCTTGTTGGGAAATCAGCTGAATCTGACTAGATTTCACAAGGTAGTGCAGCGACATGGTGTAATGGGATCTGTAACAATCATTTATTGCAAATTTACTGCAGAGAGTATTGCTGAAAAAAATGGAAAACAGTTTGATGCAGTTATGAGTAAAGAAAACTTGGGGGAGAGAGTAAGGCTAACGTATTTGTTGGGCAACTGACTGTGTAAAAACAGTCGACCTAGGACTGAATACCAGCTGCTGTGAAGCCTGCCTGTTCATCAGCATCATCGTCATCATCATCATCATCATTGTTGTTGTAGTTGTTATCATCATGCTTATCACAAGCATTTTTGATGGTCTGCTGCACTGCATCGTTTACATCAACTGAAGCTGCTGCTGCTGCCACACTAGTACCTACATAGCACAGTACCAATCATGCAGTAGAGGGCTGGAAAATTGCTTTGAAAAAAACCCAAGCTTTCTGGGGTTTTCTATTTAGAAACCTAACAAAAAAAACCCAAAAGTCAAAATTTTAGACTTTGTAGTTTTTATTTGTTGTGCAATTAAAAATGCCAATCATATTTAATTTCATAAATTTGCGATAATTTTCGAGTTAAATACATCCGCTACAATTTATAGAATTTGTATGACAGTCAGAATGGTGTGTTGCATGTATTTTCCTGGGTCGTACTTTTGTATCCAATCTTCTTTGTACACTAACACCTCAAAAAAAATTTTTTTTTTTAATTAAACACTTCTTCCAAACAAACCTAGGTTTTCTAGCCCTTGGGTCACGTTCAAAAATAGCAACTAAAGACTAGGAAAGAATGTTGACTTCTTAACGAAAACTTATTTGTTCAAATTAAAATTAGGATGCTAATGTACTGATCGAGGCTAACATACCCTGGTGAGTGTATCTGCTGGCCTCAGCATATGACGGAGGAACCTCGTCATTAAAAGCAAACTGTTCACCATCTTTATCAGTCACCACCTGCACCACATCACATCAGTTTACAGTAGTCTGCCACCAATTAGCCAGGACACTTCTCACTAAAAATAAATGAGTAAATTCCCTCCAATTTTGGACTTTTTGGGACAAAAAGAAAATTTACTGATCAACTAAAATTTGTGGGTAGCAGCTACTGACTGGATAGGACGTTGCGGAGTTCTTAACGGCAGTCGATAGTTATGGTAACAGTAACTGTTCCACTGCTGCCTGTAATGGCTTACACACTGCCTTTAATGTTTTCGCCTCAACTTGACTGAGGGTTCCAATTCCCAAAATGTTCTTATCCATGAAGAACTAAGGCCCCTATCAATGCCATCCTATGCCAAAATTGCTCTTACTTTGCTAGTATAAGCAATGACTAAGAGAAGTGAGTGAGTATTCTCTTAGTGGCACATCAGCACAAACAATGCCATTTAGTGTCACCAAAGATCTGTGATAAAAATACAGTAAAAAACAAGTGAGACAAATAAAAAATAACCATACAATCAAGAAAAATAAAAAATCAAAATAAAAATGTTATAGATGACGATTAAAACAGATATCTTTAACACGATGGAAAAGAAACCGCTGCCACTGACATCTGAGTATAGCGGTGGATCAGGGAATTGAAGCATCGTCCCAGGCTCCTCTTCATCATCATCACGTAGATAGCCGACAGGAACGATTGTTGCCAGGTACGACATATGCGGGTCAACGACAACAGCTGGTTCCCTGTGCTGCCGATGCTGACCAAGTTGCCAGTGACCCACGGGTGACCTGTCAATCACACACGCTTCCAATAATTAGCATTTAATATTGAATATTCTATGCAATAAACCTTTGACAGAAACGTGTTGCGGACATTTTTAGCGAATAGTCAGTAGCAAAACTGCAATAAATTTATCGCTTTTGATGCAACATTACGAAAATGTGAAGTTCACTTTATGACCTTTAGGAATTTGCAAACTTCCTTGAAAATAAAGATACAAGTAAGTAGGAATTAAACCTGCTACCTACAAATTGCAGGTCAAGTATCTTGCGCAATACATCAACAATATGGAAGCTTTTCAATGACTTTGCTGTAAATGATGTATTTAAACACTGAACAATACATACATAAAGGGTGACACAAAGCAAAGTAAAACATTTTCACATTCGTTTTTATTCTTTAAACAGTGTACACCACGCACATGTGAATTGTGAAAAGTGGAAAGCTAACAGAACATATCGACAGAAATTATACACATTACAAATAATCAAAAAAATCCTTAACATGAGTGCACTTCAAGGCAGCAATAAAGGCCAGTCGTTTCTAAAACCACAACTTGGCAGATATGTGTAAAGTGTATGGGTTTCAGTTTCTACGCACCACCCTGTATACACAGGCTTACAGAAAAATTCCAAATGCTAGTAGTCTGAAGTTGTGTACAAAGAGGCATGTACAAAGCAACAGAAATAAACCGAACTGAATTGTTAATTTTTTAGTGCATTAACTAACACGTTATTAATGCACCCAGGCCAGACGAGAGGGAGAGTAGGGGGTAAGTTACTCTGGGCCCAGCATTTAGGAGGCCCCACCTGTCAAGTATAAAAAGTTGGAAAGTTAGAAATAGAAACACATTTTTAAATGTATAATCAACAATAACTGAAGTCATAGCTAGCATAGAAATCAATTAACCTGTCATCGAAATAATTATTTATTTACAGCAGTGATGAAAGGAAACTACATTTTAGTTACTTAACTTCATCCGATTGTCAAATAACTGCAGTTTAATGAAATATTGGAACTTTTCCTTTACAGAATTTAGTACACCTAAATAAATTAACATAAACTTAAGTACGTGCATTAATTTTTTTAATGCACATTAATTTTTAATGCGTGTTAATTTATTAATGCATTAATTAATGCATTAATTTGACAGCTCCACTACAAACTGAATCATTCACTTCATAAAGTGTACTAAGTGGTTCAGTTCATTGCTGACATTTTGTACATATGTTTACCTGAAAGCAGCATATTGTCTCTGAAGACCAAGTTGTCGGCGTGACAAGGTCGGTGACAGCTGAACTCTGTGGCTGCTGCAGCGGTTCAGCTGCAGACGAAGCGTCGCCGAGCGCTCGGCTGCTTGCAGCAACATGCGACGCTGACGACGCCAGAATGCACACACCCCACTACAAGTTGTCACGAAAAACACAATCGCAAACCTGCAAATGCAGAAACATTAAACACAATAAATCAATTGAAAGCATAGAAACATTCAATATTCAGCGAAAATTATAACTAAACCTGAAATCCAAGGACATAAAAATAATGTCAAAATCAATTGTAAGCCTGAAAATGCATTGCAAACGAGACACATTTGGTGTGCAATGCGCATTATTTTGAACATGGTGATGCTCTGCATTCAGAAGAGACAAAAACATAACACAACGAATGGCTAAGTGATTAGTTTCAAATAGACAACAACACAATCAGTGCTTCTTCGAGCAGCAAGTTATCCCAAATCAGCCAGTGGTTACTCAGATAAAATGTACGTGTTGCTGTGCACAAACCTTGCAAAAATGCACACATGATGAAATACAGACTGCAGTCAAGTACAAAATAAAAATGACGATGCAACACTTCATTTTACATGTAACCTCAGTCAATCATCATACGTGCAATTCTGCGAAAAATTTCACAAGTTCTGTACAACATTTCCTGGCAACACTAGATCACACAAACAGCACACAAACATATTTTTACTATATTTACTGCTGTGACGAGAAGATTAGATGCTCTACTCTAACAAACTGCTTGATAACATATGATGATTACCATATTCTGCCAAGCTGTCAGCTGTCTGTTACTAGAAGAACATGTAATCTTTTTATGTGCATAGTCGTGTGTAAATATTATATACTAAAACAGTGAAACTAAGAGTAGAAGAATGAGTGCAGCATACATACCAGAAGTACCAGAGGTTGATGACCGAGAAGCGAATGTCTCGTTCAATAATAAGTCTGTTGTTGGAATGATCACTGTCGTGAAGAGAGTACACAGATGTAGGCACACAGCAGACTGTGCCACTCAGACAACATTTCTCAGGCGCTACACACCTGCGCAACACAGTCAGATTCACAACATGATAGTGATGATAAATACACAAGCAAATGCAAAATTATTTGAATTTCACAAATGTAGGCTTATAGGAATAATGTAAAAATCACACGATACACGGTAAGGATGCCGTTACATATGACATATAATGGTGATGAGCGACTGCTGTCTACAATGGCATCACTTGACAGGTACAATTCAGTCATGCAAGCCCAATAATGTCACCATACCAGAACAGTAGAGATTGTCATGTGTAAATCATTAAACACACAGTACAGCTGAGAAGCAAGATAGCTAGACTGTAACATGTACCTTGAACATCAGCATGTTTTCTCAAAGGCTCAGATCACTACATATCACTGTCCCCATACAAAAAATATAATTCTACCTATCGTGGCTATTTATGGACAGTTTGGCTGCAGGACGTTTCGACCAGTAGTCAATTCAGCTTCAAAAATGTTGGGTCCAAAGTGTCTTGACCGCTACACGTGGGTCCAAGTATCCTTCGGTCTTGAAGCAGTGACATCACACAACTTTACCAAAGTACAAAGCATAGAGTATGTGATGCTACCAGACTGCTATGTCACAGACTCATGGCAGTTGGAGTGCTGCCACATCAGCACATCTAGCGAACATTCAGCTAACTGAAATCGAGGTCTGGGTGGCTTCTATAAAGTTTGTTTAATGTGAACAACAAGACTTAAGTGACTGACTACATGCTTAATTAGGCTATCGTTCCTAAAAGACATCATATAAACTCTACTGACATGCAACTGAATCAACCAGCACCAAAGAAAGGTAATGCAGCCGAACTGGCTCTACACCACTGTGACACATACATGTAAGAGAATAGAAAGTAACTAGAAGGCGTGTATCATAAGCATGCATTGTGCGCTAATAGCTATCAGTTGCTGCATGAAAATAATTTATGCCATTTTGCATGACATGTTGAGTTCAGATGGTTGGTATGTTACTATGTTTTAGGCATATACTAATCGTTTAGTGTTAAGTTAAGCATCATCTTTGAGGTTGAGGTTGAGGTTGAAGATAGGGTTGGAGTTGGAGTTAGGGGTCAGGGATAAGACTTGGGGGTCGTATGTGCATAGGTAAGCAGTAAGTAGATGGGGCATGCATGCATGCTAAGTGTGCACACATGCTTGCATGCAGCCTTTTCCGAGAGAATATCTATGACAGCAAAGTATATATTAATACTCACACTCGCTGGACTCCTGGACAATATTCATTCATCCTTTACTGCAAAAACTGCAAAAACAACGCAGATAGAACAATAAACAATACACACTACTAAAACACTGAGTAAAAAACCAAAAATTTTATTTTAAATATCGACTCAAAGACGAAACAAAATGCAAAAAAAGTTATTTAAAACGCAATGATCCATGAACCATTAATAATCTTGGCTAAAAAGTAACTTGTTTGCAGAGAAAATGTTTTCTCGCTCGCAAAAAAATGCGATTTTCACAGAAAAAAACCGACACCACACAAACACAGTAGACAGACAAAAATTAACGATTTTAAGCAGAATATAAAACCAATAAGTTGACGCAGTTAATACTTATAAATGGCAATACCTAAAATCAAACTGATCAGTCTTCAACGTTTACGATCAACGTCAAAATCTACAAAAAAATGTCGAAAATTACACACATACATCAACATAGTAATGTAAACATAAACAAACAGACGGTCCAACTAAATCTCACATGTAACCACGCGCCACCAAGGTGACAGTTCCTGGAAGTATCAACTATCAATGCGGTAATCCAGATCTTCGGTGCAGAAATGCAGTCCTTGCAGACTGGCCTCGATTTCGAAAACAGGTTGAGGACATAAAATTGTGGCCTTAGCCTTGGTCTTTCAAAATGTGGTTTTGGCCTTGTTGGTGTCCACGACGCCTTGTTCTGTCACCACGAGTTAAGGTAAAAGGGGGGATATGAACATGCGGGTAATATGAACATGGTTTGCATTAGACGTTGTTAATTTTACATGACGTCACGAATGGCACTCTATCTTGATTGATTGATACAGCCTACTAATCTTTCTAGTTACGCCATACAGCAAAATGGCGACAATCAGCACTGAATCAGTGCTGCATTATCAGCGTAGCAGCAAATTTGTTGAGCCCTAGGCCTACTAGCGTTGGGAATATGAACATGACATTGAAAGTGCGGTAGTGGGGTAATATGAACAGTAATATTAACAGTTGCGGGTAATATGAACGGGTCTTAAACATAGCTGTTTTTGCGATACTAGCACGTTTATAGCCTAGATTTAGGCTTCTTTTGTAAATTTTTTAGCTTATATAATGATGTCACTTTGTCATTGAGAAATCGTAGGTCTACCCATGTGACATATATTGACTTTGCTAAAGCCTTTGATAGTGTATGTCACACTAATTGTTACAGAAACTTTATGGCTATAGTATTGCTGGTAATTTACATCGTTGGATTGAGTCATTCCTTACTGATCGTACTCAGTGTACACGCGTAAATGGTCACTCGTCATCTATTGTATCACTAATCAGTGGCGTTCCACAGGGCAGTGTACTGGGCCCCGTATTATTTTTGTTGTACATTAATGATCTGACTGATATTTTTCCATCTTGTGTTTTTTCCAAACTTTTTGCAGATGATGTTAAACTGTACATTCATATTGATTCTGATGCT
>Ga0209367_1012678_pt1 | contig 10967 bp, 5 predicted proteins | sample WorMetLIZISLAND2_FD_187412 | JGI IMG/M metagenome (GOLD analysis project Ga0209367, IMG submission 187412) | Marine gutless worms symbiont microbial communities from Max Planck institute for Marine Microbiology, Germany - Olavius geniculatus... ... | reverse complement strand
GTGTTTAAATCCAGGTTGAAGACACACATTTTCCGTCAGACATTTAACCTCAGCGACTAGTTCTGTCCGCCAGCGCCACTGAAGTCTTTTTAGCACATACTGGCGCTTTACAAGTCAGATTATTATATAAATCTCACGCCGATGTGATGAGCTTTTGCTGTGGTTTGTGCGGTAAATATTTCAAGTGTAAGCGATACATTCAAAGGCACTTGAAGTTGTGTTCCAGTAAACGGTCTGATCACCCTGATGGCTTGACGTGAGAGAGACACAACAAAACGTGTAATCTGTCCTGGTCGCATGTCAATAGAGATTTTGCCAATATAAGTGTTGGTCAATCACTGATGGCATGGTCGGGGAGGGCATGAAGCACTTGAACCCCTTAAATTTTGGGTCGTCAGAAAATTGTTGGAAAAATTTTCTTGTAAGATTTTTGTCCATTTCATGCTGAAACACCCCAATTTGGGGAGAATTTTTGTTACAGAATTGAAATTTTGAGCATCCGTTATCGGCTTTGTCGCAGATTTGCAGTGTCTGTCGGAAAATTGCAACTTCCTGTCCTGCCTAATTTTTAACCTGTGACCCCGCTGCAGTCAGTAGAATGTATAGCACATTGTAAGGTTTTTAACATTAATTGTACTATGACTGACTTTGATTATGCTGATGATGTAGGCCTACTTTATACGTAGCATTGTTTAATAGCAGGGTTGCAAAAAAACTGTTTTAAAAGCCCAGCCATGTGGGGGTTTTTTGGTTTATTGGATTTGGTTTTTTAGGTTAAACTGGTTTTTGTAAGAAAAGCCCAACTTGATGTGTTTTGGGATTTCTATGGGTTTTTCATTTGGTCGATTGATACGAGTTTCTGCCTGCTACCCACAGCATAGAATATGCCAGTATTTGCAAATTCGTAGGATTGAATGTTTCAAGAACTTAGTCATAAAATATTTTATTGTTAGTGGAATGAGAAACTAAAATGAACTGAGTTTTCGTTAGATGTTTAGTGGGTCTTTAGGTGGGTTTACTCAATGGTTATCTGCCTCAGTGTCTCAGCTGGTTTAAAAGCTCGTACAGTAATCGTACACAACCTCTGGCCCATCGTCATCATCATCAGTTTATTTTGGAAACATAGAACAGGACAATGTCATAAAATACTGAAAAAAACAGTATGTGAACATAAAACGTGTTCCAACGGTCGGAAAGGCCGCGACGGCACTTACAACTGCCCATATAACAAAAAGTAGCATGGTATAATAAGACAGAGCAAATATGAACAACCAGTACTGAATAATAAAATTAAAATGAAAAAACCTTGAGAAAATCAGAGTAATCAACATCATTAATGGTTCTCTTGAAAGAAGTTAAAGAAGTAAAATCTACTGTATGAGGTAAACAGTTACTATGAGCCACATGCGGCCCATGATTAGCTGTTGTTGTCTGGCCTCCGACAAATATATGACGTGAAATTATTATATGCTTTGAAAAGCTATCATCTACTCATTTTACAGTGTTTGCTCGTTTGCTTTTTATGCACAACAGCTACAGTGTATGCTAATTGCAAAGTGCGTATTAGCTATTCATAGAGGTGTGTCTGTCACTTCTTGCTGCCGTGTCAGACCGTGCAAGCTATATAGGCAGTGATGGGCAAACGTTAAACTAAAAGTTACTAACTAAAAGTTTAACTACATTTCTTTAGTTAGATTAAAAGTTAAATTTTAAAAAGTTTAAGTAAAGAGAGTAGTTTAACTTTTAAAAATTGGTTACTAACTAAAAAGTTTAACTACATGTAGAGTATTTTAGTTAAATTCAAACTATTCACTGACAGTTTGCGAGACTCAGTCTTGAGTCAAGGGACATTCTGTTAGCAATGGAGTAAAAATTTCAGAGTTTTGATAAATGATGTCTTTATGTCGTGACTCTCTATAGGCCTACATTGAACTGTGGAACTGTGTTGGATTTGACAAATATAATTTCACTTGCAGTTTTACTGCTTTACTTTTTTGTAGCATTAACTCTCAGTTGATGCACAGAACATTCAACAACATCCGTAAAATCAATCTTGTTGAAAAAGTAGTTTGATAAAAGTATAACTATGTAAAAAAAGTTTAAGTTAACTTTTTTCCGAGGTATAGTTAGAAAATAATTATAACTACTATTTTTTAGTTAGGACTTAGAAATATAAAGTTTAACTTAAAATAAAAAGTTTGTGCCCTTCACTGGCTATAGGATACGAAATCTTTCACTGTGGGCTGCCGCAAAGACAAAATTTCTTGCCGTTAGGTGAGGGGATTTCTCTTGAACGAGGCCGTCAAAGAGGGGTACTTCCCCCTAAAAGTTGTTGGCTCGCATGACTGAGCAAGGCATAAAGACAGAATTGAATTGGTAAACCTTACAAGTAAAATGAGGGGCCTACAACATAGTCTACAGTTGTGGAATTTTTTTGAAAGTGTTTGCTTTATAGCAAGGCTGTAGTCAGAAGTTTCGTTCGGGGGGGGTTACCTTTCCCCTCCCTCTTTCCCCTCCCTCCTTCCCCTTTCCTCTCCTTGCCTCTGTTTTCCATTCTCTTTCCCGTTTCCCCTCCTTTTTCCCCTTTTCCTCCTCCCTTTTCCCCTCCCCTTCCCTTAGAAGTAGGACCCATCAAATCCAGCTAGGGAGTTTGGGGAGCGCTGTGATCTCCCCCAGCGGGGTCTGGGGCGGAACCTCAGCCGAAATCGAAGTTGGTGCATTTTAGCCTTATAATATGGCATCTGGGGCAACAGTTTTTATTATTTTCCTCAGAATCAACTGACCAAATTTAGTGCATGCAGTTTAAACAATAAAGGCAAACAAAAAAGGCGGAACAGATTTAAAATTGGAGGTAAAAATAATCTGCAAGCAAAGCGAGCAGAAATTTTTTTTAAACTGTTCATGCAGAATTGTCACATTAACTGTAAAAATTCCCAACGTTTCGGGGGGGGGTTGAACCTGCTAACCCGCCCCCCCGTCAAATACGGCCCTGCTTTATAAGCCTAAACATGGCAAACGGGTAAGTATATGCCCATGCACTTTAGGCCGAATAGGCTACTGCAATATGCCCACAGAAAAGTTGAAGGTCTATTTTCCATTTATTACAATACGACAGTCTTCAATAAAGACCTTTAACTGAACGTGAACACGACTATCATCACGTCAACACACTAACACGAAAACCATTAATGATCACAGATTACACACGATTTACTTATGATCAAGTGCGTACGGTCTGTCGATACCACTTTTAGGCCTAGTTGTAAATTTCTGTAGCTATAATTAGCTATAGGCTAATTCCCTGGATGTGTTTTTTGATCAAAATGTTCTTTTTTTCGAATTGCGGTCAGTGACATTATTTTAGCTCGGGCTTATTATCTTGCCGTCAGCCATGTAACAGCAAGGCATAGACAGCAAAGCCGGTGTCATGGGAAATTTGTCGCACCTGGAAAATTCTTCCCACCTCGATCCATATTGTCATAATGTAACTAACGCCAACCCTTATCTTAACCGTACTCCTAACCATAACCCTTAATTTAACCCTATCCTTAATCTTAGCCCTAACCCGTACTGCTGCGTGTGGGAATAATTTTCCGGTGCGACGAATTTTTCCACTACATGGGTCCACTTTACAGTTGGAAAAAAGACTGCTGTTTTCTGGCGCATCCTGCATGTGTACCGATAGACTACAGTTCTGCGCAGTTCGTTCGCGAGTGTTCATTTGACTAGAACTGTTTTAACCATTAAAAACTTGAACTGCGGTAGTTTTCTACAGAGCATTATAGTCGTTGTCACGCGAACGACACGTAACGAGAGTCGCCGAGACGAGGCCAGCGTTTCTGCGCCACCTTGCGAGTGTACACGACGTGTTTTTGCGCCACCTTGCTGCGCCTGAAACCACAAAACACATGCCGCTACTACTACTAGGCCTACATTAGGCCTATACTGTTGTTATTAATTATTTTATCACTACAGCCTACTACGGCCTACTACTCAACTCAGCGGCGTCATGGTCGTGGATTAAACAAGAAATTTGAGCCAATGCTCGCGAGACGCGCTAAAGCCTATAGCAGTTACTGGACAACAACGGTAAAAATAACGACTTTTACGGAGGTACCGCTCTTTGATGCCGTCGTGCGCAAATTTCCTTGAATCTAGAAAATCAAGACTTGGACCGTCAAAATCTACGTTTAATGCTGAAAATTTCATACGCAGCTTGTCCATGTCTGTCTCAATTGGTTTCGGCGCAATTCGCTCTGTCTCGCAGCCCAAAATCGCAAAAAAAGTCAATAAAACCCCCTATTTTGGCGTTCAAGGTCATTCAAGGTCATTGAATTCGGCGCCAATCGAGAGCCAGTGTACGACTTTCTATTAGTGATTAATAAACCTAGGCCCTATCTCGCACCGTTACTGAGATACAGCGACTTATTGGCCAAAAATCGCAAATTTTACCCACTCCCTCTCATTTAACACCCTTGTTCGGGGTGACCCCCTTCGAATTTATGGAAAAGTTTTACGGTTCCTGAAACTATAGTTTTCCAGGCAGCCGTGGGTGAAGATTTGGTGATCCTAGCTTGCACCGTTTTTGACTGATTCACCCATGTGACGGACGGACGAACGGACAGAATTGCGATGGCCAAGACGCGCTGAAAGCAGTAGCTGCTTTCGCGCGTAAAAAGTAGGCTAGGCGGCGCAGAAAGTTGCAGTAATTCTCGACAGCCGCAAATTTTCTACAGAGGAGAATATATACGGTTGCTCAAAATTTTAATGTTGGCCCTAAATTTGCCCGAAGTGGGGTATTCAGCCCTACGGTTAGCATTTTAAACGAACATTTTCCGACAAGAAGGTTTTTCGACAGCTGAAAATTCTGAGGGGGGAACTGCCCCTGACATCCTGCCACGACGTTCCTGCTACTAGTACATCACTATAAGTTAGGCCTATCCTTTTCAGAGGCAGATTTTAGGCTAAAAGAATGATGACTTTCAGGAGGTGACGTGCAGGATTTTAACAAGATGAGGTTTACACACATAACTTTATTTGAATGATAGCACAATAAAAATATAACTACAATAAACTTTACTACTACTACTACTAGGGCCTACTACTACTACACTGTGATATTAAAAATATAGGATCGCTCAACAGTTTGTGAGATTCAGCAACAGACCTGGTTGCCATGGCAACGGTGACGACAAGAACGACGACAGCAATGACAAATAACGTCCACAAGAAAAACGATCTTTTCGGCTGACTTAACGTCGTCACTGTTTGCCACTGAACTGCAGCTGTACACGAAACACAGCCACAATCGGCGTCATTCATTGTAAAACTTGCAGCAGAAAATTAGCTTAAAATGACATAATTTGAAAGTATGTATTTATAATGTTTTGGTTCAGTAGCGTAGCCAGGACGTGGGGCATAGGGAAGGGTGTCCCTTCTCATGGGGAAGTGGTCTGTGGAAGGGACTATGTTCCCTCGTCAGAAAAATTTAGAATTTTTGTGTGAAAATGACGTGTTTGGTGCATTTTGGCACTATTTTGAGTAACTAAGTAGGCTTCTGGGGGAAACGTGCCAGTGTTTTGGTTTGTTCTATACGTTATAATTTGTGAACTCAACATCTATTCTGCCTTACGCTCTGTACCGTAGGCACTAGGCCAAGGCCCTCACACAGAATCCAATCACCAGCGTCAGTGCTGTCAATTTTTCATCCTAAAATCTAAATTACCTACCTGTAATCAAGTGAATGTAATTCATCACAAAAATAATTTTCGCAACAATACAGTTTGCATTCCGGGAACTCACTTGATCTTATAAATTTAAACTTATATGGTGTACGTTATTATGCGGCCGTCATAAAAACCTAAGCCGCGTTAAGCGTCTTGCCCGTCCGTCCGTGTGCTCGTCCGTTCATCCTGTTCCGAACTTCTAGCTCATAAGCAAAAAAAACGTAGAAAAAACCTAAGTTGTGGTCTAAACTTTCCCCATTGGTGCATAAAAATAAAACTAAAAAGATTTATTTTTTCTGGCAAATAACACAGTAAACCTAACAATTAAAACAATGACAATATTATTATTTAGCTACTTGAATTAACTGCGGTAGACTGCCGTCAGAGAAAATTCATTAAACCTATCTATAATTTGCAAAGTATTTAACTCAATACACATTAATGTGCACAAACCGGTAGTTACGCAACATGTAAAAAACTAGAAAAATCCATGTATGTCACACCAGTGTCGACATTTTTGCGGCCGTCCGCACTGCTCACTGTGCAACTTTAACCCCTTCGACCTTTTGAGTTTAAAACTGGCACGCCAGTTACTCCAGCTCTTTAAAACGTTTACAGCAATTCGGTTTTTCTACGCGTTTTGTTTTTTTTAGTTGGGAGCCATTACGTTACAGACAGACAGACATACAGACGGGCAAGACCGGTAATGCGGCTTAGGACGGCGCCGCACAAACGCCGGCAAGAAAGGGGCGTACAAAGTGAACTGAACTGAACTGCTAGTTCGTTTGCTTTGCCACTGTACAGTCCGCAAAACGCAACTAAACTGCGTGACATTTCGATTAGCATGCAGTTTAGTTCATTTCAGTCGCTTCGTACGCGCCTTAAAGCATAGTGCAATTAATACCGATGTTTGCAGGACGGGATGCTGCAGGTGTGCTAGATGACGAAGTGGCGCCGCCTGTTGAGCAGGTGCCCGCTGTGACGTCATCCTCGCACTTGATACAGTTTATGTACGACGTTGCTGCTTGATCACCGACTTCGCTGACGCTTTTACACAGTCCCTGGTCTGCTGAAGCCGGACCTGTGAAGCTCGGTTTACCGCACACGTCCGGCGTCTGGCATCCTTTTATAACCAGCTCCAGCACGCCTCGGATGTCGTACGTTTTCGACTCGCCGCACCGATCCTGTAACAATTTACAGATTTGTACTCAGCCTGGCCATCCCTCCGTGGATAGGCACCTGGCACAATGAATAGACGGGGGCCTACCAGCGAAAACTGGGACTTAGGCCTATACAGACACACCGCGCGATGCACTAGCCCCGTATTCGTGGTCTGGCAGTGTAAACTGGTGTCTGGCTGAAGACTAACGAAACGGAGATCAGCGCCGTTCTCTCGGCTATATGGCTCGGAAAGAACTTTATACTATACTTTACTTTTAGGCCACTATTCTGCTTGTAAAATGTACTTGGTAAACTTCCCCGGTGGAATATCACGCCGACATGGAGAACGCGCAAGTGTATTACAGCCGCAAGCGGTTCTTGAAGTAGCCCAGATATAGCGCCATAAGCATGGATAAGAACAACAACTAGGCTTTTGGTGGTTCTTAAATAGCGTAATCGAAAATATAGTCACTTTTGATAGGACAGCAGAGCTTCTTAAGACCCCAAGCTAGATTTAAGGTGTCCTACACTCCTATTTCTTAAGAAAGGGAGAGAAGAAAAAAGGAAAGGGGAAAGAGAAAAGAAAAAAGTAGGCCTAAAGGAAAAGAGAAAAGAGAAGAGAAGATGAAAGAAAAGAAAAGGAAGCGGAGGAAGTGCAGAAGGAAGAAGAAAGATATTCCGCCCCATCCACACCGCTCTTTGCTATCTGTGCCACTGTCTGATAAACCACTGCTTAACCATCGATAAAACTAAAACTAAAATGTCCACATTTCAATTTTGGCCAAGTATCTGACGACGTAGAAGGAAAAGAAGAAAGTCGAACCGTTTCGAACGGACAGGGTTTCAGATGCTGTTTGCTCTCGCATTCTTCTACCGACGACGCAGTGCACGTTGGACACATGAGATTCTTGTCGGCAGCACGACACTGCAACAACGCGTTGCTGGCTCGTCGACTGCTGGCGACCACGCTCGCTATACTCACGTCAGCGTTACCTGCAACATGGCCGAACGATTAATTATTTAAAAAAAAAAATGAATGCAATACGATTATATTCGATTGCTTGACTCCGTGACAGTAGGCTTAGTCTATACTCTGCCGGAGGACATAACGACATATCACACTCAGCCACTTTCGGAATTCTGTTAACGTACCAAAACCTGACTTGTCATAAAATCACATCCAGCCAATCACCATATAAAATCTCATCTCTTAAACCGTTGAACTGCTTTAATTCTTTCCACTGCTAAACGGCTCAGCCTTGAAGTAGCCTCGCTAATTATGTTATTATGATTGACTAATTATGATTAATAGTGCACTTGCAGGCAAATTGGTGTCCATCCCCTGTATACTTTTTCTCTACTTTATGCGCCCTGATTCTTTCTGAGACTTTGGCGCTTTATAAATCATTTACTTACTTACTTACTTACTTACTTCTGCTGTCAAATTTTGCTTCACGATTTTGTTGTTAATAAATAATATTCAGTGATCGATGGATTGACAGAACAGTGGACAGCTGCTGCATACCGGAAGCCGAGCTGTATGCTGCGGCGTCGTCGGCGTGTCCGGTGCGAGATAATTTGTCGCCGCCGCTCGCTGCCAACGACAGCCAGATCAGAGCGGTGACAGACAGACACATGACGGCAGTCCTCACTTTCATACCCACTCGTCGCGAGTACCACGACATGGCATCCTGTTCCTCGCCCACACCCGCCACTGTTCGGCGCTGGTCGCTACTTACTGTCTGCAGGCGGAATACACAAGAACGAAGATTTAGTGTCCGTCTCTTGGTTCTATCAGTTTTATTTCGACGACCTCGAGCTGTAAAACAAAACAAACCATAGACGCCGATTTCTCTAGGTTGGTTGCAGTGGCGACTTTTCCCTTTCCCTCTTTATCCCGTCCTCTTTTCCATCTCTTTCCCCATTCTCTCTCCTCTATTTTTCTTTCCCTACTTCCTTTTAGAACTAGGTCCCCTGAGATGCAGCTAAGGAGTCTGAGAAACGCTATAAACTTCCCAGTTGGGTCTGGGGCAGTCCCAACCAAAATCGAATAAGATGCATTTTGGCCTTAGAATACGTTAGACATCTGACGAAAACAGTTATAATTTTCCTCAGAATCGACTGACCCAAATCTTGCATGGATGAAAAGTCTCTGTAAGTTACTGCTCTTACTCTTTAAACACCAAAGAGCATGCGTCTGTGGCGTAACCATAGGGAGGGGACACTAGGGGCATGTGCCCTCCTGGGACTTACTCAGTTGCTCAAAATAGTGCCGAAATGCACCAAAACACGTACTTTTCACGCAGAAAAAAAAACAAAAAATTTCTGGGGAGGGGCTATACCCTTTCTAGGACCCTTTTCCCGTGAAGAGGGGACACTCTTTCCCATGCCCTACCTCTCAATTGCCCCATTACAAGTAGATCCTGTCTACGCCACTGGTGTGTGATAGTGTCTCCAGTACAAATATTGGGGACGCCCATGAAACAAACGAGACCAACATGGCTCGGCAAGTGTCTTTTGTGTCGGGGTAATTACGGGGGGGGAGAAGGGGTACTGAAAATGCTGGGCCTGAAAATGACCGTGACAAATTGCGAAAATAAAACAGCCGGAAAATGCCGGACCATAAAAATAACGGACCAAATCTCAGCGCCAAAAATTGCAAGGCCAGAAAAATGGCGGGTTTCAAAGGTTGCAAACAACGTCACTTTTAAAGAAAGTAGCGAGTAAAATGCGCATCTACAGAACGACGCCCGCATTGATCGGTACGTCAACGAGGCGTATATATTCTAGACTGCAGTTTCGCAGAGCGATCAGCCGCAGTCTGGGCGCTCACGCCGAGGCATTCCAGTTCACGTCGGACAACAACAGCTACGACGACGATGACGTCGACTCTACGCCGTCAGCCACTGCCACTGCCAGCGTCACCGCAGCTGCTGCAACAGCTACTCCACAGTCCACACTCCACAGCCTGATTTGTTTGGAATCTGTTTCATCTCACTAGGCTCTGGAGTAGTAACTTACATGCAGGTCCTATTTCCCCTGTGAACATTTATATTTCTAAGTACTTTAGTCTTGTGCAGAAGCCTTGTTGCAAACAGGCCTAATGAAAGATGACTTGGTCCTGCATTTACAGCTCTTGCGATTTGTTACGTCACATTCAAAGTCTTGCATTTGGCGTCCTGCATTTCTATACACTCTATGAACACATGCTTCCATTGCTTTATGTTTTATCAGTAATAATTCTAGTTTTTCTAGACCATCGATCGAATCAAACAATAAACTTGCAGTGCAGACTGCAGAATAACTGCTGTTTGCACAGAAAAAAAGACGTCGAGTTGTAGTCTAAAGAAAAAGTTGCTAACTTTGACTAACCTGTAAATTAAAGATAACTTGTTGCAACAGAATCGTTCGGCTCCACTAGCAGGTTATGCGTGAATGTTGACACTAGAAGACAGAAAGCAGTGAAATTTTTTTGAAATTCTGCTTCAAATGCTGATAAAATGACTATCAATGCAAACGTCATGTAAGCCTAGGTGAAGATTGTATACTAGAGCATATTCGACTGAGCATTGGGGTCACACGGCATAAGCCAGGCAAGCTGGGCGTAACGGTCTGTTGAGCCCACATTGTGACAACTAAAGAAAAGCTGTATATGGAAGAGCACGTGTTTATACGAAAAATTTTTGTAAAATGTTCTATACATTGTCCATAAACTTGTCTTATCATTATAACTTAATAATTACGAAATTTATCTGCAAATCCAAATTCTTTTTCCAGAAGACAACAAAAGTTGTTGCAACCGAACCGTAATTATAGAGTAGACCTACTGAAATGTAACAATTCTCTGACGCAATTTAAAGTTTATTTTTTTAAACGTTTAAAAATTAAGCGGAATTTTTCACGGGTATTTTGCGTTTAAATTTACGCGATGCTACAGAGTTTCGTTCGATTATTCTTTTTCTACTGTTCATACGTCGTACAGTACATCACACCTCACACGATAGTGTGAGTGTTGTAAGGACGACCTTCAAAGTCTATGGGAAAAGGCAAACTTTGACCCTCAGCCAACCAAAAACCCCT
>Ga0209367_1012676_pt1 | contig 10970 bp, 5 predicted proteins | sample WorMetLIZISLAND2_FD_187412 | JGI IMG/M metagenome (GOLD analysis project Ga0209367, IMG submission 187412) | Marine gutless worms symbiont microbial communities from Max Planck institute for Marine Microbiology, Germany - Olavius geniculatus... ... | reverse complement strand
GGGTTAGCTACCCCGGGCCCCCCAAACGTCGCGGGGCCCGGGGTAGCTAACCCCCTCCCCATATCCCACTCTCTCGACGGGCCTGCTTTAGCGAAGTCGAGTAGCCTAGACGGCAAATCATTGCACTTTAAAAGCTGACTATTGGACAATCACAAGTTTGAAATTATTGTTACATTCGCGAAACGATAACAGAAGGCATGACATTCTTATTATTTTGTTCTTGGTAGGCCTACCTTGTAATGCAAAGGCTCACAACGGCCTTATATTATTCGTAGTGTCAGCACCACTCGGAACGAAATTAAACGTCAATGTAAGTTCTGAACCCTGAAGTATAGCTGTGGAATGAATATATCCGGTACTCACGAGTCACGACAACCCAGATTTTTTCACAAAAAAATAACTCCGCATCGATGAAACGAGAAGACGAGAAAAAAGCGTCGTCATCCAGTCTACGAGAAAAAAGAACGTAGGCCTAATACTATTGGCATGCTATAAGCTACGTTGATATTCTCGTGTTACATATCTGTAGTGATGTATGACGAATGCGGCGTGCAAATAGCGACCGCTGGAGAATCGAATTTGGACTATTCAAAGACGTGTGCGCGAGCCGGCTACCGTATGCCACACAAAGACCGGTAGAGGCGGAGTAGGTTGGATGCAGCTACCCTACTGATGATGACATTAATTTGCTTGAAGGAGTACGGCGTACGCGGCAAACGCGCGGAGGACGAACGTTCGACTGACGAAGAAATTCATTTCGTCGACGTAGGCTACGCCGGCGGAGGCGGGCGGCGACTACGCAACTCAACGCCAGTCGAGCGAGAGAACAAATCAATGCAACGCGACGAATGAAGAACGACGGTGGCGACGACTCAAGACTGAACTGGAGACGCAGACGCGTCTATCAAAGAACTGGATGGCAGGAGACAGTCGAACCTAGCTGCGAGAAGAACGGTAATTAATTAACTGTGTGCACAGCGCCCGCGGCGGCGGCGGGCTGCGGTGGCGCGAGCACGGCGTGGGCGCAGCTGCTGAGTGACTACCACCGCCCAGGTAGACCAAGGCTGCCAGGTGCGCCAGCGGCCGGACGACGACACTGAATTAGCGAGATTGGTTTAGAAGAACATCGTCATCGTCGACAGGCGTATTGTAGTTCGTTTGACCAGCCAGCCACTACCTGCAGCGAACATGCCATCGAGGCTGCATGAGCATATTGTCGCCTGTCAATGCAAGCATTTCTCTGTATTATACTTTCATGCAGGTTTCAGACGTGTTAAAGGGCAACTGTTTCAGCTGCCAACCTCAATCAGCCACAGAAAAGCGCGCAGACATATCGCGATACACATATTGTATTTGTCAAGATTGTGGTATCGTTCTACAAAGTATACAAAGCGAGACTATGTTTAAATGGCGAGAGAAGTTCGTTTAATCGCAATGGCACTGTGTCAAAGTTCAAACTATTTCGCCTGCACAAAGTAACACTGCGAAAAACTCATGACAGCTTGGTGGCGTACATGTAACTGTAGGGTCTCGGACTTACGATAGAGAGGTTGTGGGTTCGACTCCTGGTCGCGCTGCTATCAAGTGGTTACCAATTGGGTAGGTTAGGTTACTATCTTTGGACAGTTAAAACACCGCGGTATAGGCCTACATGTATAACCAACACCAAGGTCAACTCAGCCTTCCATCCCGCCGGAGTAGGTAAATCCAGTAACGGCCTGCCTGGTTGTAAATTACGGCTGGGCGCGTTCACCCGTGTCGGGTGGCAGTTAACACTGTGATCCCACATGGCAGGTGACGCTCCATAGCTTTGCAATGGGTTTCCCATAAAGATCTGCACACAGCCTTTAACTTTTTAAAAACCGGGCTGTGTGAAAAAATAAAGCTCCAAAACTATTGATAAGTCAAATACCTAAACTGCACTGTGAGGCTGCGACCATTGAGCAACGAAAGTGAATAACATTCGTCAAAATTCCCAACAACGTAAGACGTAAATTCTCAAAATTTAATGACAGAAAATCATTAGTATTTTAAGAACAAGATGAAAGAGCCAACAACATCAGTGAAGCTGCAAACAATCAACGCAAAAACAACGGCTGGCATTTTTGACTACAACAGGTGGATAACGTGAACGTCAATGAACTAGAAAAAAACACGAGTACGTAAACCCAACCAGATATTCGAAACACTCAACAATAACTTAACTACACTGAAATGAACACAATGTGCTCAGGCACAAATAAGGATATAACACTAAGAATAAGCACGAAACTGAAGGATTCTCGGGGCTGTGGACCCAACACCACATTTAGAGCCAGAATTAAACATAAGGCACTGCCTAAAATACTGGAGAACCATACCTCAAAACATGAAAAAAAGTCGACACTACATATTTCAGTCATCCATGCAGGTTAGTCCACATTTGGGTATTTTTTCCCATTATTGAAACTAGTGCATTTAAAATTAAACTGAAAGTCTGCTACTGCCCAGTTTGCTCATTCCTGAATCAGGCATTGCCTACATTGGCCAAAAAATAGCAACGTGTCTCAAATTTTCACACCCCAAACAGCATGAGCCGAGTGCACAATTTACCAACTACATTTAAATGATTTTCCACGTAAATACATTAAGACCACTGTCCTCCATAATTCTTGCCTGTTGTACGTTCAAGGGTGTGCAAAGCAATTATGTAAAATGCTCTGCCAATGCATATGCACACTCATAGTCATTAATGACCAAAGAAGCACCGATCCAGGGAGGTTATCCGGCCACACCCCCCCTTTCAGTCAAATGCAGTGGCCAATATGGCCACATTCTTTTTTGAAGTGACATGTAAACGTCATAAAGATATTCAAAGAAAATTAACAATTAAAGCAAAAACACTGCAAATGATTCTCAAAACGGTTTAATCTTGGGAGAAGGTCTCATTGACCAGGGGGGTCGCATTGACCAGGGGCTCTGCCCCTGAACCCCACTGGGGACTAAACTACTCACCATTATAGGCTCACGCTACTGCATTACTATGCCCCCCTCCGTTCCAGTCTCTGGATCTGCCATGCAAAAAAGCACCATTAGAGTGCACTTTTCAAACACATAATAGCAATACTACACTGCACATATACAAAGAAATTAAATCTAAACTAAACAATACACAATGTGTACGAATATAAGGTACAAAACGTGGAACATATCATGGCAAAAAAACAGCATTTTAGCAGCAGAAAAAACACAAAATGAACAGCACCAATAATAAAGCACACATTGTTTATGACCACACAAAAAATATAAAACACAAAAAGCATAAACGCAAAACTATTAGCAGCACAGAATCATGATTCCATCATACAGTATTGCATGTAATATATTACTGGAAGGTTCACATAAAGTAATGCTGGGTCATTTTTCCAAGTATTGAGTGACTAATTTCTTTTCATGGGTACACTCATCATTGAACGGGAAATAGTGATAATGAAAGATTAAATTATACCTTGTATGCATTACAGTGATGCGAGACATTAATTCCAGCTTTTGAATACTAATATATTCACAAATAATTGCATAACTCAGCTCCTTAAGTATACACCATATCTCAGAAAAAAAAACAGTCAACATTGTTTTTGTCCTAACTTTGTCAAGTTTTTACTAACTTTAATAACTTTTGGCATGTTGATGGCTAAGACGACGAAATTATGTAAGGTGCACTCATTTTCCATCTCACCTAATTTATGTCAATGCACTACCATGTGAAACATAGATGCTCCAGATTGTTGCATAATGCAGAGTTTCTGTCTCAAGTAAACGCTGTAACAAGTTAATTAGGCACAAAATACACAAAAATAGGAATTATTTAACAGAATTATAAGTTTGTGTAACAACTTGCTTGCAAATTAGAATTTATGCAAAAGTGTGCTCCGCATACAAAGACGCAATGGCTTAGATGCAACGCCAATGGCATGGCTGATAGCAAAAATCAATGATCGACTGACCAAATGCATTCACTCATCGATTAAACGTGTTTTAAGCTCATCAGCCAGCTATTTTGTCTGCTGTTTTCAGCATAAAATATTTAATACCTCAAAATTATTAACCACGTCGCACCCTCTGTCGAATTGATGATGCAAAGGTGAGCCATCTGATACAGATAATAGCCACGTAATGTAACAATTTGGAGCATCTGTGTTTCACATGGTAATGCGTTAACATAAATTAGGTAAGGTGGTAAGTGTGTGTACCATACATAATAATATCGTCTTGGCCATCCTTATGCCAAAAATTATAAAAGTTGGTGGAAATTTGACAAAGTTATGCCAAAAAAAATTTTGACTGTTTTTTTGGAGGTGGTGTATTTTACTGAAAATTTACAGCTGAGCGTGTCAGTTTGAAAATTTTTAAAATCGTCAATATTTGGCTTACTTATTACAAAATTATGGACCACCCAGCGTATATGCTATATACACTGTGTCTCAATAAAAAACGTGCCACTTTTATTTTTTTGAATAACTCCATCAAACAATGGCCAATTTTGATAATTTTTGGCATGCAGCATCAGGAAAAAACGTGATGTAAACAACTATAGCTTAGCCCACCTCACTTAATACTGTCAATACACTATCATGTGAATTGCAGAAATCATACTTTGGCCACTTACAACAATGAAATCACACTGGGGAACGCATGCATCGACTCAAAAAATCACTGAAACCATAAAATTATTGAAAATCTGTCACATATTTAGCGTCATCCATATTCTTTTTAAGACTGTACGTTGATGAACTGAAATGACGCATCAACATCGAGTAAGCCGTTCTGGGTCGAGGGTTATTGAACATGTTGTTAGAGAGTCACATCAATGTCCACCACTTACATTCGTGCTGGAGGAAGACATTTTGAGCACATGCAGTAATAAAAATGATGTGATGTAACACATAAGACTTTCTGAAAGATAATAACCGTTACTTGTGTTTGTTGTTATTTAGAAATGACTAATCATTTCTGAGCTGATGCATGCGCTAACCAGTATGAATACATCATTGTAAATGGCCAAACTACAACTTCTAAATTTCACAAGTTAGCGTAGCAACAGTATTAAGGTGAGGTGGGCTAAACTGTAATCACTTACATCAAGTCCCTTCGTGATGTTGCATGCCAAAAATTAACAAAAAAATCAGCTACTGTTTCGCAAAGTTATTCAAAACAAGTGGCACATTTTTTATTGAGACACGGTGCAGTACATTCACACGTGTATCAGTTGTATCCATTTAAACCAAAGGCACTGGGGGTCCACATGCACAAAGCACACTATGGAATGCATTTTAAAAGAACAGTCAACCTATTCATAAAGTTTACACAGTGAGAGTGTAAGTGCGACAGTGACAGTGAGAGATATAAGTGTCAAAACTAGCGCGACATAACTAAAAAACCTTCTTAAGACACTGCTGTATTAAAACTGCTGCAAAAAACTGAAGTACTATGCAATGTCTAAGCTCATGAAAAGTATACACAGATGCATAGTAATGACTAGGAGTGTACCAGTACTAAACAACAAGAATATGTGAACCGAATATATAATCAACTCAAACTGAAAGTAATATATTACTAGTTAACTCGATTGCAATCATCAAAAACACAACTGTGCCACTTAAAAAGTACTTAGCTCATGAAGAAATCCAATTTGTGCTACAAACTAATTCAAACTGACAAGAACACACTACCTACCTGTACATACAACACTGAGCCGACTTAAATGTTGAAAACAAGATTTTGTAAACACATTAAGTAGGAAAAACTCGAAACTGACAGTCGACAGTGACTCCAACCATTTTACAGTGATACAGTAGCTTTCCATCAACAGTTCATTAAACTACATCTTAACTACAAGCAGAGTGACCAGTTTCGTGAGCGTTACGGGACGTTATTCTGATGGACGCTATTCTTACACTAAAGTTAGGATTACGGTTAGTGTTGAAGCGTTGAAAAGCCAATATAACATGCTGTTTGTGAATATCGCTCCTGCTTCACTGAACCCTCCCTCGTCTCTCGGGATAGCATCCATCGGAATAGTTACCTGGAACCTTTTCAAGAAAAAATTCAAGGAATTTCAAGGAGCTATGGGCACTCTGCCTAAAAAACGAAAATACGAGCTAAGCAATCCAATCGAGCCTGTAAATGCAGTCAGACATCAGTGCCGACAAAAACGAGAACCACAGCTGATAGTGATGAACTAGCACAGCAGAAGCACCTATCCAGCTATGCAGGATTCAGCCGTACTATGAAGTCCTCTTCATCTAGCATCAACAACAATTTAACGTCAGCACAACAACCGTTGGTTCACATGACAAAAACACACTGACAGCTAAATACATGAAATTCAAACTCAGCAAACTTGGCTTGATAGTTATCAGTTAAGATGTTAAACTTGTGATTACAAGGTAATGGGTTTGACTCCTGGTCGGGTCGCTATCAAGTGGTATGACTATCTGGGTGACTGTCTGCGAACAGGTATACTGTCTCAGTATATAATTATAATCAACCGCCAAGGTCAACTCAGCCTTCCGTCCCTCAGGAGTAAATAAATTGAGTGCCGGTCTGACTGCCTAGGGCTGCAATGGGGGATGTTCACTCAGCTAGGGTGGCAGGAGGCAGGTAACGCTGTATGATACCATATGGCACTAATGCTTCGTATCTTTGAGACGGTTTTCCCATGAAGTGCAATATCCTGCAAACATATTTTAAAAAATTAAACCAATGTTGGGCAGACTCCTATAAAAAATGTTAACTAGATAAAATTTCCTAGATTACAGCGTTACAGTAATTAATATATTCCATTTCACATTATTCTGGTGACACTGACTAAAGTCCAACATATATGGAACTGTAACTTCTAACAAACCACACTTAAATAATATGTCTAGCACTTCATTTAAACTAACAGACAAAAAACGGACCTTAAGGATATACAACTACACATCCACAGCATGGCACAGGGACAGTTTATGTCTTACAGATGAAATACAGCTGCCAACACAACTGAAAACTGAAGTCTTTAAAAAAATACAAAATAAAAACTAATACAGTGGCTATCAATATCTGACATTTTAATTTTGCAATTTAACTAAGTGCGTTTAAAAAAGAAAAAATGAACGAAGTACGAGAATTGAAATCAGACTTGAGTGAGCAGTGTCTGTGCTGACTGGGCACTGATACAAGCTAGCAACGTTCTCGTCCTGACAGAATTCATCGCAGGAAATCAGACAACAGATCTCCACCTCAGTTTGCTGTCAACACAACAAACCCGTTTTACGCTTAATAAGTTTGACGAAGTCATCAAAATACAACCTTTATATTCATTGTTTTTGTTGACGCTTCGGCAACTGCTGCTGCCTTCGTCAGAATGACTGTTCAGCAGGTGTCGCTACGGCGAACAGTAAGTAGTCATAGATGTGTGGAAGTCATGGTAGTTAAGCCATAGGAAAACTTAATACCTAATATAAGCAGTGAGACAGCAAAACTTATTGGCCGATCCTAGTCTCTCACAAAGCTGGCATTTCTTCACACTAATGTTGAATGCAGTGTTACATTACATCAATCGCAGGCCAGTAACAAAAGAAGAAAGTGACTAGGGGCACGTACGTGTGTACCTAAGTGTGCACACACGCTGAGCTAATTAGACATGAGCTGCCATGTGAAAATGATTGACAGGTCGATGCCATTTTGAACCATTTTGGTTGAGTTGTCACAGCCGGTGGTTTCTGGGCTTACGGTATCGTTTAGGTAAAGGTAAAAAGGTAAAGGTGTCAATTTGTATAGCAAATCTCGCGTACATGCCTCTAATGCGCTTTTCGTCACTAATCAGAGCCACAGGCCGCATGGCCACTGCGTTTAGGGTTTATGTTGTTTAGGGTTAAGTTGTTTAGATTTATATTTAGGGCTAAGATTGAGGTTGGAGTTAGGGTCAAAGACGGAGTTTGGGAGTTGGCGTATGTGATATTGTGTATCGGTAAGCAGTGTACATTTAAGGTACATGCATGCATGCCCGAAGTCGCTTCCACAGTTAAAACCACTAAACAACAGATGCACAACTTGCACACTGAAAGATGACAGTAGAACATCTGTAAAAAACTATCTTAAATAACAAAAATACACAGATTTACTAACAAAGAAACTGAATTGAATATCCATAAAACTAAGACACAGACAAAACATTCACCTCTGCTTCTAATCTTAGTATAGGTTTTATCTTGCTTCACAAGGACTGCTTATCATTATCATAATTTAATTCCCGAAAGCAAAGATGCTATATAGAATATATGTCACAGCACAACACAGTAATAACCAGGACCAACCAGACGAAGATTGCACTCACAGCTGCCAAAATAATAAGCAATTTGTAAAACAACATTATGACTTTAACTATAACACGACATGATGTCAGTGCTGCATCCACGTGCCATGCGGGTATTCAAACAAAATAAACATTCATGCAGCAGCCATACCTGTGAAGACAATTTCTGGACATCATTTTTTCTTGTCGGAAAGACAGGGGAGTTAGCTGGAGCATCTGGATGAGAAACACTGTTGACAAGAGGCAGGCCGTTGGCTGCATCGGCTTCAGCATCGGACTGGTGGTGGATTGCCAACTGCTGGGACTTACAATGGTGAGAACGAACTACATCGCACGGCGCACTGGCAGACGATGACTTCTGCTTCCTACTGCGGTCCGTATGTATTTTACGTTTCTTACTCCGAGACTGTCTTTGATGACCAGAGCCGGTAATTCCATCAACAGCGGAAGGCTGCGTAGGCAACAGCAGATTTCCGCCATGCTTCACAGCAGGCTCGTCGAAGCTAGGCACAGCTACAGCATCGTCGGTACTGAGGATGGAATCTGCGCAGATCTCATCGCTTCTTACTTCCACGGAGTTTGCGATGCACAGCTGTGTGTAACTTTCCTCACCGGGCACAATGGATGACATGCTCAACTGCTGCATAAACACACCGCCCACACAGTACAGTCAAACTGCTCATTAAAGCCCAAATTCCATTACGCTGACTTTCACCAAAATTTCCTCGCAGGTTAAGTCATGGACACAAATCACAAAAGTCGTGAACACAAACCATCTCAACATGTTGAGATGTTTGCGACAAAGTCCATGACAAGTCCACGACAAACCTGTTCGTGTCGCTCTAATGGAATTCAGTCCATTACAATGTACGGAGAAAGTCGGCGACTTATGTCGCGGACTTTGTCGCAAAGTCGGCGTAATGGAATTTGCACTTAACTGAACAATAAATACTGCAATCACCCAATGCAACTGCTATGACCATGACTGATGAAACTGCATCATCAGCCTGAACTCCCATGGGTCAGTTCTCTAAAATATAATTTAAGAATAAACTGTTCAAATTAAGGCACTATATAAAATCCAGCCATTTTTCAGCTACAAATTTTGCATTTCTAAACAAAAACATTTAAACAAGACAAATTTTTTCAACAATTTTCCAACAGCCAAAAATTTAGAGGGGAGAGGCAACTGCCCCTCTTCTACCACCACCCACCGCCAAGATGCTACTGAAGACCATAAAAGCTGTCTCAACTATCAAAACATTCACAAACTGTTATCAAAGTCAATACAGTCTTCACACATCAAGCAGTATGTATACAGTTTTGCCACCGACGGGCCGGAAATGCAATTAGAACAGCAAATACAAAATACATAACTACAGCACTGATTGAATGTTTACTAACTGGTAGACAATGGAGTTCATTGGCATTGTGGTCAACGGGCGTACTGCTTCTCTGCTTGTTCACAACTTCGCAGCACTTGCTCATCTCAACCAGATTCCGGTCATTTGTAGCAGCAGCTGTCTGAGCCGCTTCAAACGTAGCCTCCAAAGACTTTGACGACTTTCTCTTCTTTAAAGGCAACTGAGACTGGACTTTGCTTGGAGGCCTGTAAACAATGACAAAAAGAGCATTTTTTTCTTACATAGCTAAGTAAAATACTGAGAAATGCATCACGATGCGTGGTATTTAGTGGTGTGGTAAAATGTCAAAGAAAAGATGACTGGTCACTATTCTGAAAGAGCACTAGTCTGAAATTGGCTATAACTTAATCCGCCAGAGCCAAGGACCACCAAAGCCAAAGCTATAATTAATCCGTATTCCTAACCCTATCACTAACCCTAATCGCTAACCCTCACACTGTTCAGACCAGTACCCGTTCGAAGTAGTGTAACATTCCTGAGATAAAAATCAGTTGTGCACCTGACTTAACTGCACACTAAAACACTCCTACAAAATGCCCTTCTTTAGCAACCCCATAAAACCGAATGAATAGTTCTGCTACAAGACAAAATTTGTAATGCAGTCGCAGTCTCATTGCCATCTTAACGCCACTAGCTGCTCACTCAGATGGCAGTCTGGTTGTAGTGGTTAGGTTAACATGCTGGTCTTGATCAGCAAACATACACATGAAAAACATACACATACACATGAAAAATGAACCCCATTGTCAGCATGCTCACTCACAGCTCTGTGACTATGAAATCGGTGTTCATCTCCGTTTACAGTGACCCTGAGCCACTGGCAGTAAGTGCAAACACAACTCAGCTATATGAGTGGTAAGCCAGACCTCTCCCATATGCTGCCATTACGTTCCCAGTGGAGAGATTGGTACCAAATAATACTGCTTGGTGATAGAGGGAGTGAGTGAGTAGTTTCTTAACGGCACATCAGCACAAAATAGGCCATTCAGTGCCATACATGGTTAAAATTAGTTAAAAGCAGTTAATATATGTATTAAAAGCAAAGTTAAAATACTTGTTAAGATCAAGGCTATTAAGCTAATGTAAAAACAACATTATATACAATTGTAAAAGCCGATATCTTTAACGTAAGCGATGATGTTGCGAGATGCAACATTTTTAAAAACGTCCTTAAGTGTGTCCACTCCAAAATATCTCTGACGTGC
>Ga0209367_1012675_pt1 | contig 10971 bp, 5 predicted proteins | sample WorMetLIZISLAND2_FD_187412 | JGI IMG/M metagenome (GOLD analysis project Ga0209367, IMG submission 187412) | Marine gutless worms symbiont microbial communities from Max Planck institute for Marine Microbiology, Germany - Olavius geniculatus... ... | reverse complement strand
CACGCACGATGGCTCAAACGACGCGGTCTCACGCAAGGGTGTGCCTTTTTAGGGGTAGAAAATTCGAAGTTAATATCTAACCCCTGAAAAATCCCCCAAAGTCGAAAATTGGGCCCAAAAACGGACCTAGAAATTTTCGGCCAAAAACGCTCCTGTATAAAAATTTCACCTATAAACGACCCATAATCGTCATTGTAGGCCCATAAAAGTTGTATAGTGAATAGGCAATATGGCCTCGGGAATTCCAAATATGTGGTAATTTTGGACCCCCTGCCTACAGGTCACGTGACACGGAGCATGCGCAGTGAACTTTTGGCCTTTAACATGGGCAAATGCAACTTTGGGGCTTTATATCTCCGTAACGGTGCAAGATAGACGCTTGGTTCCAATGGACCACCAATAGGAAACCACATATGCCGAGTCCAACGGTCACGTGACCGATGATGTCACGTGACCCCAAAAGGTCAAACTCGTGACCCCAAAATATTTGAAACCCCGTATCTCCGTATCTGTGCAAGGTAGATGCATGGTAATCATTGACCACCGATAGGAAAATGCCCACGCCAAGTACGATGGTCACGTGACCGATGACGTCACGTGACCCCAAAAGTCAAGGTCGTGACCCCAATATATTTGGGGCCCCATATCTCCGTAACGGTGCAAGATAGATGCATGATTACAATGGACCGCCAATAGGAAACCACATATGCCAAGTCAAATGGTCACGTGACCGATGACGTCACGTGACCCCAAAAGGTCAAACTCGTGATTCCAAAATCTTTGAAGCCCCGTATCTCCTTTTCTGTGCAAGATAAATTCATGGTCATCATTGACCGCCACTAGGAAAGTGCTCTCAACGAGTCCGATGGTCACGTTCCGATGACGTCACGTCAACATAAAGATCAAAATCGTGACCCCCAAAATATTTAAGGTTTAGTGTCTTCATGGTCGTGTAAAGCAGATGGTTTATAATTGACCATCAACATAAAAACTTTGTTATTGTAATAAAACAGCAAATATAAATGTACAAAACATCAGTTTATACACTTGTTAACGGCGACATGCAATGAGTGACACATCGAAAACAGCAAAAATCATAAAAAGGTGATATTATTCAACAGCACATTGGCAGTTAGACGATGTGATGGTGAGTGGTATCATCTTTTTATGATTTTTGCTGTCTTCGATGTGTCACTCATTGCATGTCGCCATTAACAAGTGTATAAACTGATGTTTTGTACATTTATCCATGGACATATCCATGAATATTGTGCTGTCGCATTTGCTAATTAAACTGAATATTTAAGTGTTTTTTCTCCATATAATATTCTTCTGTCTGTCGTTCTTACTCTTCATTTTCTCGTTTATTTGTTATTGAATCAAATGAATATTCAGTGACATCAGCACGTCATTATTTAGTTAGCCTAAATTAACGAATGTGCACTACAGCAGCTTTATGGTACTTTAATATTGTTGTTTGGGCAACAAACGGTCTGTCAATTTGAGAGATTATTTTTATTTTTTTTTATCAAACGGTAACAAAGTTACAAACGTTTTGGATTCCTAACAAATTTAATGCTAGTAGGAAGTGCAAACCAAGTGTTCTTCAAGGCGTTCACTCTATCTATACCTGTAGGCGTACATGAATGCAACGTGCTTCTTGGAGAACAAAAATCCCAGCTGTTGCTGCGATGGGCCGACCGTACCACCTATATCTGAAAGCCAGTGCCCGACTTCCGGTTGAGTAAAGATAGCGTGACAGAGTGACTGCAGTCCCATACATATCTGGTGACGTTGCTATACTGGAAGCTAAAATCAGCGCTAGGATAAGATACGGTTATTTGGCGCACGTAAATGACGGCTGCAGGCAGAAGCATTGCATTCAAAATTGCGGCAAAAACGCTGCAGATAAAGACATGGTTACTTTCGACAGCTTATAAATAGTCGTTATCGCCCTACGGTATCGCCAACTCCTTACGAAGTACCGTTTGGCCACAATACATTTGTTACGGATAAAAAGACGACTGAGAGACTACATGGTACCCAAGGCTCAACGATCGGCTATAGCAACGGCAATAAAATAATTACGGTAGATTTTCATGACAGCCGGGAAATACTTTTCTAAAATCATATTTCAATGCAAATGTGTTTATTTTTTCACTTTTATTTATTTTTAACAGTTTCACAATAAAAAAATGCCTGGGGAATGGACGCTCTGGCACTGCTGTATTTCGCGAAAATTTAGGGGTTATATGTACGCACGATAGGCACCTGTGGATACGGATGGCAAATTTCATATCCACAGCAAGCCTGACATTCACCCACGTTATATTCATGCTGTTTTGTCACAGCTGTCAATGCCCGATTAAGATTTAGGCGACCTTGGTGCAATGAAAAAACTGAGGCCCCTCTCCAAATTTTTAAATTCCTAAAAATTCTTTTTACCGTAGAAATTAATACACTGTGTCTTAAAAAAATATCCCCGATATTTTCGACTGTAACTTTAAAACCAATTGTCAGATTTTGAAAATATTTGGTACAAATATTCCTGACACAACTTGCCATCAAATGACCGTTCAGCTTTCCACCTCACCCAATGTATGCCTCTGCACTACCTAGGGAAATCAGATAAAGCGAAACGTGTTGAAATAAACAAAAAACCTGGAAAAAAAACATCCCCGACATTATCGATCATAACTTTAAGAAAGATTAGCAGATTTTAATAATTTTTGGCAGAAATATTTCTGACACCACTGGCTATTAAATAAGTGTTTTAGTTTTCACCTCACTCAACATCTGCTTTTGCACTACCTGGGGAAATCAGACCATGTTAAAATGAATGAAAAACGTCGATCAATTCCCTCTATACTAATCTGGGGGCCCCAACAACCGATCTATTACAAGGTTTGACTGTCTTGCAGCAGTGTGTCTACCAGATGAATTTTAGGAATGTTTGTGAAGTCAAGAAGCGACTCGTACAGCCTGGATTGGTCTGGAGCAGAACATTATCGATACTGCTGTCAATAAATGGAGAAAGCGTCTCCTTGCCTGTGATCGCATAGCGGGCCAATACTTAAAGCAATTTTACTGCAGGCAGTTAAAAAATGGACAGCTGGATAAAATGTCAGCCAAAGTGTCAGAAATGTGAACAAAATGTGTTTTTACGCGTTATGTTAATTAAGCAATCATATTGCACTGGATAAAAAAGTGATATTCCCGCTGTTTGTGCTTTTCCCAGGTAGTGCATAAACATTGGGTAAGGTGGGAAACTGAATGTTCACTTGATGGCAAGTTGTATCAGGAATATTCCTACCAAAAATTATCAAAATTTGATGATTGGTTTTCAAGTTACAGTCAAAAATGTCGGAAATGTTTTTTTGAGACACACTGTAGTAATTACAAATATTGCCAGCACGGTCATGGTTAATCTGACAATTTTTACTCTAACCAGTCAATGTATAATGTACGAATTAAATGTCATCATGATTATTTTTATAAATGATAACTGCAGTTTAATTAAAAATCAAACTATTTGCTAATTTTGAAAAAATACCTTTACTTTCCAACTGGTGTAGATTAAAAGTTGGTCAAAAATGCACGTGACGTTTTCCTACAAAATTGGTTTTTTACTAATGCACCCTGTAATATACACTGCAGGCTATCACTAAACCCAAATTCCATTACGCCAACTTTGCGACTTTCACCGAAACTTACCATGGGGAAAGTCACGGACACAAATCATGAAAGTCCGCAACACAAATCATGCCGCCGACTTTCATGATTTGTGTCCTTGTCGCCGACTTTCCCCGTGCATTGTAACGGGGTAAATTTCATTCCAGCGACACGAACAGGTTTGTCGCGGACTTTGTCGCAAACATCTCGACATGTCGAGATGGTTTGTGTCCGCGAAATTCGTGACTTGTGTTGGCAACTTTCGCCGACACTTCATGATTTGTCACCGTTTGTATCGGTGACTTTTATGATATGTGTCCACGACTTTCCCTGCAGGGAAGTTTTGGTGAAAGTCGGCGCAATGGAATTTGGGCTTTAGTACGCGCGAGAGCTAGCACGTATTAGCTAGCGTAATTCTGTCTCTCTGTCCGTCCGTCCGGATTGGTGTCGCGTCCCGGTACCGTTCCCAGATCAGGTGAGATAGAGACTTCGGGTTTTCACCATATAATAGCCTAGAGCCTCTACTATTTTGTGACAAAATTTCATGCCACTGGGTGACGGGGATCCCCACGAACGAGGAGAAAAAGGGCACCCCCCTTAAAAAGGCGTTATTCTACCGTTATTGGCTCGTCTGACGTGAAAATGGTTGCAGATAGGCACAGACATGCTGCTAAACATAACAGGCACTGACGACCAGCTTCTTAGGAATGTCAACATTGACCGGACTCTGTGTTATCATGGACACTTAAAAAAGTCTGCAGCTAAAGTTAGCACTCGTAACAACCTCCTCAGGTTGCCGGCTGGATCATCATGGGGAGCATCTGCTACAACCCTAAGAACGTCAGCTACTCCACTGCAGAATACTGTGCCCCAGTCTGGGTTACACTAAACTGATTGATGTCCAGTTGAATGAATCCATGCCCACTGTCTCTGAAGCTATACGCACAACACCTCTTCCGTGGTTGCCATTCCTCAGCCACATCACTCCCCCTCACATCCGGCGAATGGCAGCAACAAATCAACTTCTCAGTAAGATCAGGTCCTCAACCATCACTCTGGCCCTGATATCAGACATCGAGTCCCATCCTGAAGTCCACCTTACATCAAGACGTCCAGTATGGCTCGAGGAACCACAACAGGAAGAAGTGTCACCATGACAGAAATGGACTGAAGAGTGGGCTGCTTCAGATGTAGTAAACCGCTCATTGATCGTGGACTCTTCCATTGCACCTCCTGGATTTGACCTACAACGACACTTGTGGTCAAAGTTGAACCACTTTCGCACTGGCTAGGGTCGATGTGCAGCCAACCTCGTCCGCTGGAATCAGGCTTCAGATCCGTCCTGTTCCTGTGGCACACCTTCACAAACTATGTTGCACATTGTGAACGATTGTCCAGATACTAATTTTCCCGGTGGTCTGTCAGCTTTACATTCAGCTGATGAGGATCGAGGCTGTTGCCTGGCTCGTCATGCAGAGCATACGCTAAGAAGACCTCAAATGACCTTGAACCCCCTTAAAAGTTTTTTTTGTGATTTTTGGCTGCAAAATAGTGAATTGCGACGAATTGGATGGCTATAGGCTCTCGCGCATCTCATGAGCATTAGCTCAGATTTCTTGTTATCATTACAAATGTAGTTATGATATGTCGTTGAAAAAATTTTAGAAATGTAAATGGCATAAATTGAAAAATTTGAAATAAATCATTTGTCGGAAAAAAAATTTGATTCTGCCGATTGCAGTGCTGGCAGTAGACGTCATTGCAGTATGCAAACAAAATTGAGTGTGGTCTCTTAATCATAGCATGTACCAAAATTGGACACACTGTGAATAAACTCTATGACGCTAACTTGTGTTACTAGCAATTTTTACTATGATGTTGACAACTCGGCAATTACGAGCCAACATGACTACTAGTTAAGCAATCGCATGCAGACTACTCTGTTTTACTAGGCAAAGTGGCAGCACTGATAAGGTGAAGTGTGGACTTTACACATTAATTCACTCTCAAAATGTTGCACACCAAAAATTATAATAATACGTACAAATTTTGTGATTATCCAGAAACCCAGAATACTGCTCATCATACCTGGATACATTACAAGTAATTTGAGCAAAGCTCATGAGATGCACAACAGCCTTAGCAGTTACTTTTCGCAGGCCATCTCCATCCATTTCAGTTCACTGTTGAAGTGCGCACGGCAGCCGAAAATCACAAAACAAATACTGAAAACCCCTACTTTTGAGGTTCAAGATCATTCAAGGTCATTGATGTTGACACTCCTAAGAAGTGCAAAATAAGCAGCATGCCTGTGCCTGACTGCAGTTGCTTTTACACTATACGAGCCAATATTGGTAAAATGACCACTTTGTAGAGGGCTACCCCTCGTTGACGCTTGCATGCGCAGGGGTAGGGACTTAAACTGCTAAAATCTGCGTTTGATGTTAAAAATTTCATATGCAGGTTGTCTTGGTATACCTCCAGCCATTTTGTTGCAATTGATTCTTGAATCTGCGCTGCAACCAAAAATTGCAAAAAATTCACTAAAACCCCCTATTTTTGGGTTACAAGGTTGTTCAAGGTCATCGATGTTGATAAATCTAAAAAGCCGGTCACCAGTACTTGTAATGATAAGCAGCATGTCTGTACCCATTTGTAACCGTTTTTATGCTATGTGAGCCAGCAGCAGTAAAATAACCACCTTTAAGGGGGTACCCCTCCTTCACGCCCTTGTTTAAAGGGAACACCTCACTCAGGGGCACAAAATTTAGTCACGAAAAACCAAAGTCCTTGTGACAGCTCATAGTGAAGATTTCGTGATCCTAGCCGGCACTGTTTTGATAGAGCTCAAGGGTATGACTGTGATGCACAGACGGACGGACGGACGCCTCAACGATGGCTGGAATGCGTGATGCATTTCATGCTGTTGCACATAAAAATGGCACTTTTGATGACGTCAGAATTATGTCATTGCAGTAACATGACAATATGTGTAATTCAAGTAATTATAGTAAAACCAAGTTTTGGGTTGCCTTACCTTACCTCTGGGGTGGGGAGGTTATTAGACCTGCCCAGCGCTGAGGCCGTATCAGCTCGGCCCAATGTGCAACCCCAAATGTAACTGAAGGGTTGCCTGGTGACACAAATTAATTATTCAAATACAATTATGTAAATTTCTTATGTTAAAGTAATGCTGTACTCTTTTCTTTTTCCAGAATCATGCCAAATATGAAAACGACATATTGTATCAGTTCGTAACATGAATCACATCACATTGTGGCAAATATGCACAACATCAGAAAAAAATCGAAACGACTGCAAAAGGCCAATTTGCATCTAACCACACGTGAACATTTTTCAATCATGAAACAAAATTACAGCATGTCAGTAACAAAGACAAACAAACATTACTATCAAACTAAGAAGAAACAGTTCAAATTAACCGCTGTCCCTCAGTTACCCCTGCAGTCAGATTCACAATAGTCACTGTACCACTAGCACATTCTACTACCACAGAACAATAAATGAAGATTCACTGTTATTTGTTATTACTAGAGACCCCCCAAAACTAATTAAATGGTTATTTCCATTCATATCATTTAAAACAGTATTAATCTAATTATAACTAAATATGTGTAGTACGTATGCACTGTGTATACATGTATCAGTGTGTATATATAATTATAAACTTATGTATATATAACATTTGTCTGTGCTGGTAAAGTCGTCCATGCAGCAGAATTAGCAGATGCAGTTAATCTGCACTAGTTAGGCAGCAGTCGATGCAGAGCAGACTTAGTCAATGTTGCCATTACGTTCTCCCTACAGTACAACACCACACGTTCTTACAAACAAATCAGCACAAACCACACAGCATTTCCTTGCAACCTGTTCCTGAAGCCTGCCTCACAGAATCTCCAAGAAATTATCTTAAGATCTTCTCGAAGTTCTTAGCAAGCTAGAGCTAAAGCTTAGTTATGCGTTAGTTTCCAAAACGTTCTCAAAATATTTCTTAAAAATTGCATCTTCATACATAAGACTGATTTTCCCAAATTCGACTCACGAATGTTCATCAATCGGGCCCAAATGAGACAGTATCAGACAAAACTTAACACGAGATAGCAGACTAACTGAACTACAGCAGAGAGATGGCTATTAGTGACTGGGACTGTATCAAATGTCTAATGAACACAAAACTAGCCACAGCTAATATTAGCACATGTTTTTTGTGCAGCAATGTATGCATTATCGTCTCAAAATTTAGCAAAACACTGAAGAGCCAATGCTCAAAAATTAAGCCAAGTACCATCGAAATGCACCTTCGGGAAGAAAATCCTACTGAGATCTAGTCATTGTACCTAAGTTATTGAAAAAATAGCATCTAATAACTGGCTGTAATTATGTACTCGATGAACAGTTGACATTCATGACTATGAACACAATATATGTCCAACAACACATTAGAATACAGCAGCTGTGGAGCGAGTGGTTACATGGCACAAAAAGCAACTAACGTTATCACCAGATCAGACACTGGTCAGTGACAGCAACTGCAGCTTAACGAGCACTGTACAATGCATGCTAAGTATGTAATCAGTTATACTGTATGCCTACAGCACCACAGAGATCAATGCAACAGCTCAATAGCTAACTAAACCTCTTGTAACACCTGGTATCATTTTTTTGAAAAAGTTCCAGAAACAGTTTTCATCACACACACACACACAACAGATGCACGCATTTGACATATGTTCACAAAAGGAAACGTGCGCCAAAAAAATCAAAATCGTACGAAGCTATAAAATATAAAATTAGTGTTTTAACTGACTGACATAGAAAGGCTGCACTAATAACATTGACCACTTAACTACTGCTTTCAGTTGTCATTTAACGAGCCCACTTTTTCCACAGTTAGTCTCAAGTTAAGCCAGGTGCTCAACGCATGTAGCTTTTGCCAATTTTGCCAATTGCTAGTCAGTAGGGAACTGCTAGTGCAGTTTTCTCAGTACTCTTTCCACAAAATGTCTGTGACCATAAAAATTCACAATTTTTAACGAATCTCAGATCAAGAAGCAAACATTGCCAAGTAGGCCTATATGAAAATACATCAAGCAATTTACATTGTCTGCATTTGCAACATAGAAAGAACAAGAAAAGCCCAGCTAACGCAAAGGGGAACGCGCGACAGCGGTGCATGTTTGAAGGCTCACCGCGAACAAATCTAAGCTCATCGATCCAGCAACTGAAATTGGGTACTATGTATTTACATACGCGTACGCCAGATGGTGCCACCATCTCGCGTGAATGCTGCCGCTCTTGAAACGTGTGTTGCTGTCCAAAATTGCCAAAAAATCCATAAAACCCCTACTGTTACGTTCAAGGTCATCCAAGGTCATTGAATTCAGTGGCAATCGAGAGCCAATGTACGACTTCCTATTAGCGATTAATAATAACCTAGGCCCTATCTCGCACCGTTATTGAGATACAGTGACTTATTGGCCAAAAATCGCAAATTTTGCCCACCCCCTCTCATTTAGCGCCCTCGTTCAGGGTGACCCCCTTCGAATTTATGGAAAAGCTTTAGTATTCTTGAAACTAGAGTCTTCCAAGCAGCCGATGGTTAAAATTTGGTAGTCCTAGCTTGCACCGTTTTTGACTGACCCACCCATGTGACAGACGGACAGACAGACAGAACTGCGATGGCTAAGACGTGCTGTAGCAGTACCTGCTGTCGCGCATAAAAAATCTATTACATCTACATTACCTTTTTGCCTTCTTCTTCCTGCTGCTTCTCATAATGCTGAAAGTCATCAAATATAGAAGTAGTGTGTCGATACTGATGAATCACACGCAAAACCTGCTTGCCCTTCTCCGGCGGCACCTCCTGCGTGTCACGAGAGTTCGTCACAGGCTTGCCTTCGTTGTTCTCGAGCTTGATGTGCCGCAGCTGGCTGTTTGGCACGTCCTTCACATAGATCCACTGCACCTCAAACTGACCCTTCCACTTGTCTTGCGCCCAGACGCCGGCCGACTTGCCGTAGTCGATCGGCGACATCATCTGAGCGACGCCGCAGAAGTGGCCGCTCCCATTGACGCTGAAGTACAGGTAGACCGGTCCCTTGCCCTCGCGCTCACGGTACGCAGCGTCCAGTCTCTTGTTACCGTACTCGGTGCTACACCAGATACCATACTTGATCGAACGGTGGATATCGTCCTCCGAAAAACTCTTGATCACAAAAAAACGGGCGCCCTTCGGGTTCAGGTCGAATTCTTTGGGGTTGTATTGTGACTGAACGTTGCGACTGCCGCCAGTTGACTCTGAGGCCCAGAATCCACCGGCTGGCACAGCAGCGGTCTCTGTGCTCCCAGTGACAGTTCGCGAGCCGCCGGCGTTGCCAGCCGATGCCGCTGTGTACGACAGACTAGCCGGCTGACCACGTGCCTGACCCGGCCCTGTCTTGCTCTCCCACGACGACGAACTTCCACTGTCACTCTTGGCAATGTTCATCGGCGCACGAGGAACAATCTTGGACCGACCGACCGGGCGCGCCGGCTGGCTGGCAATGTTTGCCCAGCTTTTCTTCACCGGTGCCGGCATGGCTTGCGACGGTGGTCGCTGTGCGGAAGCCGCATAGCCACCGCCACCACTGCCTGTGCTATGCTCAGCACTGTCTTCCTCTGAATTCATTCTCATTCCCTTCATTCCCTGCTCAATGCTACCGACACCGGCACCATTTACTCCAACACTGTTTGACACCGAGTCCAGTTCGTAGTAAGCACCAGCTGCCGGGTCAACATAATCAGCACGACCGCCTTTCTGCGGAGCAGCAGCAGCAGCAGCGGCGGCAGCATTCTGTGGCGGCACAGCCATCGCATTGGCGCTCCACGTGCTGTAGTCAAAGCCCGGGAACCAGCTGTAGTCATACTGACCAAACATCGAGCGTCCAGCCCAGTCAGCCGTCATCGGCGTGGCATAAGCACCGTACGACATGGCGGTGGCAGCGTCGCGACCAGTCGGCCAGCCGCCGGCTGCAGCATCAGCCGCTTGGAACGGCAAATACGGAGTGTAATAGTAAGGGTCGGCAACTGCAGGTGGCTGGCCCATCTGACCCATTGCTGCGTAACCACCCTACACAGCACACCACACCCGCCAAGTGAGCAGAAGCTGCAGAAAACCTGACAATCGAATCAATTCTATGTAACAGTAAGTAAGTAAGTAAGTAAGTATGTGCATATTTAAAGTGCACAATGTCAGCCAGTTGCCGAATCTGAGGCACTTGGCTGAGCCACTAGGGGGAG
>Ga0209367_1012674_pt1 | contig 10971 bp, 5 predicted proteins | sample WorMetLIZISLAND2_FD_187412 | JGI IMG/M metagenome (GOLD analysis project Ga0209367, IMG submission 187412) | Marine gutless worms symbiont microbial communities from Max Planck institute for Marine Microbiology, Germany - Olavius geniculatus... ... | reverse complement strand
ATACCGTATAACTACCAATAGGGTTAGGGTTAGGATTAGGGTTTAGGGTTAGGGTTAGGTGTAGGGTTAGGGTTTAGAGTTAGGGTTAGGTGTATTCCTATGGCGCCCAGTAAACTCCACTCGTCCCGATTGTCTCATTGCCCCGTTGATTTCGTCCGCGAGCTTCGATGCTATTCGGCTGTTTCATTAATTTGATCTATATATACGGCCGTCCTAACAAGCCGCATTACGGATGTTTCCGCCCGTCGGTCTGTCTTTGACAGATATTGACGCGCTACAGCTATGCCGTAGGCGTTTTTGGCACGGTTGTCGACCGCCGTCGTCTGTAACGTATGTATTGTGGCTAAACAGTTGTAGTAGTAAGTTGTAGAAACCATCACGCCATGCGTAGAGCGCGACAGTCTCTAAGCTAATAGCTTGTCTGTCTGTTTGTTCGGCAAGACCCGTATAATGCAGCGTTTTATGACAAATCAAATCTCTACTTTAAAACAAGATTAGTTTAGTTTTACAATTACTGTAATCTAAATACGTGGACCAATATTAAGGGACAACGGACATATTTTCTGTTTGCGTCTCCACCCATGTAGAAACCTATGCGCATAATGTAAGGCATTACACATTGTCAAACAGTAGGAGCTGAGACTTGATGAAGTACGTTTGTTACGTATTTTGCACTTAGTCTAATATGTATAAGACGACAAACTGTCGATTATAGTGTAAATCGATAAGTATAGACGGCGAGTAGGTACGATGTTATCAGCAGTACACGCAGTGAGTCGGAATGTCTTAGTTCGATTCTCTGCCTCCCTACCGTCTGACGTCAGTTTAAAGCCTGCCCAAGTTCATTTACAAATTCACACCTGCTGCCCTGGCACCAGGCGCAGGATGATCATGAGGTATTGGTACACGTCTTTTCGGCTAACTTGATCAAGCGACGTTGACGTGGCAGCTGCGACTGAAAGACAAAAGAAATTTTACGCATTTCACGCAGGTAAGGCACTTTTATTATGTCATAACAGTTCTCGGTGAGTGACATTGTTTGCGTAGTTTGTTCAATAATTCGCTTTATTTTTTGCCTTGTTTAGCATTTTGGTCTCTAAGAGTAATTAGATACATACAAAATACTGTTTATTAGTGTTCGGTTAACTGTTGGTGATTGTTGTAGGCCTACCTGCTGTTTTTGTAACCTGCGGTGTTGAACCATCGATGGGGGGTTGCATCATGGGCGGCGCTAGGAATTTGAAGCTAGGATGCAACGGAAGGACAAGGGCCAGTGCACAGGGGGCAATATTTTTTTGTTTGTGGGCCCAATGTCAACTTGCATTCACCTGTTGTGTGCATCAAAAAGATGTAGCGGAGTCCAGGGGCAGAGCCCCTAGTCATGGGGTCAGGGGGGCGAAGTCCCAATGAAGCTGAAACGCTTTTAGCTTTTGAACATGCAATGGAAGCCGCAAATTTGCCTACTTTTTAGTATTTAGAAACCAAAAAATCTCACAGATATCTGTGTTGTCTTGCAAAAATGGCGTTTATTAAGTCACACCTTGGCATGATAAAATGCCAAGAGGGCAGTTTATCAGCATCAAAATTTTTCCTAGGGGAGGGACAGCTAGGGGGGGCAAGGGTAGACCCGCCCCCCTCCCCTGCGACTCCTCAATGTCCAATGTCATTAAATTCGGTGCCAATCGAAAGCCAATGTACGACTTTCTATTAGTGATTAATGGTAACCTAGGCCCTATCTCGCACCGTTACTGAGATACAGCGACTTATTGGCCAAAATCGCAAATTTTTCCCACCTCCTCTCATTTAGGGCCCTCGTTCAAGTGACTCCCTTCGAATTTATGGAAAAGTTTTACGGTTCCTAAACTGAGTCTTCCAGGCAGCTGATGGTGAAAATTTGGTGATCCTAACTTGCACCGTTTTTGACTGATCCACCCGTGTGACGGACAGACAGAGAGAATTGTGATGGCTAATGGGGGTGTTTACACGATCCAGCAAACGTCCAGCAAACTTCCAGCAACCATAATGCTAGACGTTTGCTGGAAGTTTGCTGGACGTTTGCTGCCATATGTTATAATGGAGCTGGACGTTTGCTGTATCGTCTGAACACCCCATAAGACGCGCTAAAAGCAGTAGCTGCTTTCGCGCGTAAAAACCATCATTTATTTATTTAAGAATAAAACAGAGACTTTTGGGGTTAGGGACCTCCATCTGATAGAATAATGTGTCATTAAACCCTGCAAGTGTAAGTGCCAAATGGCATCTAAATGCGTCGAATGGTTTAAGCAGAGGGCACAGATATGACAGGCAGACGACAAACAGACTAAAGATATGTATGCATAGGTGGAATCACTTGCACCTGCAAAAGTGATTTTCTCCCCCCCCAGAAAAAAAGTAAAAATTAAAAGATCAAAACAGAAAAAAACCTGGTTAGTAAGGTGAGCAACGATATTTTCCGAGCGGTTGTCATACTGGTGCATTGACAGTCGGCAATAACCTCGGCGGTAGAGCACAAGCAGAGGCACTGCGCTGGCGATCAGCATGTAACAGCGAATGTCAAACTTGCGGCTTTCCAACAGCAAAGGCTCCATTATGTATCTGCAGTATAGTCACGCAAACGGCTACGCGGCACGTCAAATGGACTGTTTGTGTTATGATAAATCTAAGCATGCTTTCTATTAATGCATAAAAGATAAAAACGTTCTTCAACTTGAATCACGCTGTACACTACAAATTAAGACCACTGCTGGAGACGTTGTCGGTCGACTGAGTGCCTCTGTGAAATATTTTGACTTTTTTATTCCGCCAGTTATAAGTACACTTACTTCTCACGTTACTTACTTATTTACTCAGCATCTATAGCAACGTCGCTGTTTTACTGGAAACGAACTCGTTGCTTTTATTTACTGACATAACGATATATTTCCAGCGCTTTTGGTCACAAGCCCATTTGGTAGACTCTGGCTATCCATTAGTTTAGACCAGACATGCTAGACATTGTACAATATTAATATGTTATTTATGACAAGGGTGATAAAAATATTTTGAAACTTTGATAGGCCTACTCCACCTAAGCCCTTATAGCAGGCACAACTGCATTTTGATAAGTTATCAATATCAGAATCTCCAAGCACAGTCATATTTCACTTCGATGTTTTCTGCATGTAAAGAATGCAAGTCATTCACAGACCGTTGAATGATGTGACCCATTGGCTTCTTTGTTCTTTTCCCTTTCATCTGCTGTGGATTCGTCTCCTCATTCTCAGCGTCGATCTGGTGCAAGTCAAGCAAGCTCCGAACCAGAAATATGCCCTTGCCTTGGTTCTTGCCAGTTGGCTTGCAAATCCAAATCTCGTTTTCTGCAAAATCAAAATCAACAAATTTGCACAAAACTGCAGTCAGTGACTGCATGCATAAAAACAATATTAATGCACGAATACAAAAGCCATCTGTAAATTGAAATACAGTTCAAAATAAAGCAGAAACATGCCCTAGAGTAGATAAATGACATGCACTATATTTTCCAATTCTGAAGCACCACTTTTAAGCTAACAGTTCCAAGATATTCATTCTATATAAACCTGTCTAACATAAAACTTTTAGTTTTATAAATTGTTTGATATTTCACTGAGTTATGTAAATTAATGTTGCTAGTGAACTGACAGAACAAATAACATTAAGAAACTGTTTCTTTCTATCAAGCAAGATAAAGTATCAGTAAACATAAGTAAATGCTACAGACAACATTGGACCATCAGGTAAAACATAATATTATCACACCTTGAAAGACTTCTGTGAACTTTTCTCTCTCCTTGGGGTCATCTAGTCTATAGGTCTCCGGTATGAAGTCAAGTTTCACTGAACGCTTCTGACAAACACAGGCACAGATGTAGGTGTGGCTGTTTTGATAGGCCACATTATAGTTATTCAATCTTGTCCATCTGTTTGTCCCTGTATGAGCTCCTAACTCTAAGATGGACTGTGTAAAAAACCAATATTGGTTTGAACGTTCCCCACTAAATGACTAACTGTTGTGTCAGCTTTCAGCTCGATAAGGTCAAAGGTCAAAATCAGAGTTGGGGTCAGGGCTGCACAGGTTGACATATTTTTTTTCAATTCAAATCATATATTCAGTAGCAACTTGCCACAACAGTAGTAAATCACATTAAAGTATAACCGCTTGAGAGTGACATCAGTCAAGCCTAATTATGATAACTATAACATAGTTTTATATGTATGGTGATGAAAGTCACTTTTGCAGTGCAAAAAATATGCAAGATGGATGCGATACATTGTAAAGAGCCACATACTTTTGCATATTCCTGTAGACTGTTGAGCAGTCCGAGCTTGTTGGTCAGCAAACTGCCATTGGGAATCCGGTTCACCATGTGCTCACCTAAACAACCAATTCTAAATTATTCACATCATAAAATGTATACCATATTACTCTCATCTACAAATCATCTAAGTGTGACAGACTAAAGCCCTGTACGGAGTTGCAGCATCCAAACGCTGCTACTTTATTTTCCAGAATAGCAGGTTTTCTTCACAAAAAAACATCTAACTTAGCAGATAATACTGTTATTATGATTGCTTTATTAATGATAACGTTGTAAATTTACATTTAATCTGTAAATGAGAAAAAAATTTTCTAATTTAAAAGCAAAGATGAAGGCAGAAAAAAAAAGTTGGCCAGACAAACCTTCTTTAAATGCTGCATAATTAATAGTTGACTTGAGTTCACACCAGCGAAGACGAACAGTTTCGTCAGTTTTGTCACGCACACGTTTCCAGCCGAGATTATTCATTATCTCCTCAACTCTAAAATGACAATCAGTAACATTTATCAACTCATTTTGCATGTCAATCGTGGGCCTGCTCTGTCACTATGCAGCAATTCAATCAACAGCACTGAAATCAGCAAAAAGTTGAAAACAAGATGCAATTAAATGCATCAGCTTATTTATCTGCAAAAAGCTGCACTTAAAAAAATATAAGTTGAAACACCAAATGATGGGAGAAAATTTCGCTACACACAAAAAACAAAGCTATTACATCTGCTATAATACGTAGAACCATCGACGCTGATGCTGAGTTACAGTACTTTCTCATCAGATAAGTTTTATGACATGAAAGCTGTAAATTCATCAAAATACATCACATTAATTTCCACTCTACAGACCAAGGAGTTAAGCAGAATGATTCAGTTAGGGGGCCTCAGATCAAAGTTGAGGGTGTGCTATAATTTGGAAACTTAAAAAATCAGATCTTGTGGTTGTTTTTGCCAAAAAAAGTTTAATAGGCTGCAGTTTGTTACAGTTTACTGTGAATTAATGAAAAGTAATAAAAGCAATATGCAGAAATAACATAGGTTTCACCTAATACGTTTGGTCCAACCACAACACCCCTGGTATCTTTTTCCATTGGGGGTGTTAGGATTTTAATGGGGTGTACACCCCTCCACAGGGGGGCTGGACAATTCCCTGCTCTAAACCTCACTTGAGGAGCTTTAGTGCTCCTCAGACCTCTAGCTGAAAGTTGGCGAAAGTACTTAGTTACATTGGAGTTTGCTAATCACATTGGGTGACTTCACTTTTTGACTTAGACTTTCGCTGAGCCTAAACTTTAGTCTAAGTATCTACTTAAGTCAAAAAGTGAAGTGATTTTGCTGAGCAAAAACATAGTGATTAACACGGATAGTTTAGCAAATTAAAACAGTCTGGTACCAAAAATAAATGCCGTAATAGCTATACAATGACATAAGATGTTACGTAATTATGTCATTTGCATGCGTGGCGCAATTAAATAAGCAAGTCCAAGCATAACTGGCTGATTTATTTCCTGTTAGGTTTACCGGTTTTCCGCCATTTTTAATCGTTTAGTTGAACTTTGGTCTAAGTTCAGACTTTAACGTTCAGCTTTAGCTTTGGCTCAACGAAAGTCTAAGTCAAAAAGTAAAGTCGCCCATTGGATTTCTGCACTGCGTTTGTGGATAACTTATTATCCACTTCTTACTTCATTTCTGTTATTCATTATTTTCAGGAAATTGGTTTGATACTGCTCAATAGCACTACGTTGACAGTTTTTACCACACCTTATGTTTCTCATTTTTTTTTCTTCCACACCATCATATTTATAAACAGTGGAGATTCGTCATAACTTACACAGCATTGCCATTGCCACCGCCGATATAATAAGTTAGTTCTAGGCTTGATGGAAGAGCAACTCGCGGTCGATTCTGTGATCCATCTGGTGATGAACTGTCTCCATTCTTCTTCCAGTGCTGTGACGAACTCTCTGCTTTCTTCACTGTACAGCAAAATTATTAAGCTACCATTACACTGATTTCAATATCACCTGGCTAACTTTTTACGCTGACTAGTCTAGCAAGGCCCAGGCCTGTCAAGAGGGTGGGGTAGGGAGGTAAGCTACCCCGGGCCCCGCGATGTTTGGGGGGCCCCGCCGTCCGCCAGAAATAAAAATACGCCAGAATGTACCATTTTGAAAGAAAAATTAAAAATTTTCTCCCCAAAGGGGCCCCGTGAAAATGTTTGGGGTCCTGTGAGAATGTTTCCTGGGCCCCGCTGTGGCTCTCGACGGGCCTGGCGAGGCCAGGCCTATTAAGTTTAAAGGTTCATGGACACAGTCAAACTTACTTGTGCAATTCACGCAGTAATAAATTAAGCATTCAGCATTGCATATATTTGACTTGAGCTTTACAAATACATAGAATTAATGTGCGATTTGTAACACCAAATAACGTGATTTTTATGAAAACGCGTGAAACTACAAAAGTAATTATTATTGTAACTGAACGTAAAACTGTTTTTGGTCTTCAAGCGAACAAATTAGTTTCGCAAGACAACTATGCAAAGTCTACAGTCGACACTATACAAAAACCTGGTTGGATCTACAGCTAAACTGTTGAAAAAAACAGTTTCGACTTTCGAACGCATGCAAATTTAAAACATTACAAAACCGACCTTCCATAGTGTGACAACCAGTAAGTCTGTAGTAAACACAAACAAAAAAAACTTTAGCTCAAATAACCTATACAAATGCAATACAATAGCAAACGTCGATAGCCGTAAATTTAAATGAAACTTATCGACCTGTTTTGCCACACAAAACGTTGCCTAGTACCATGGCAACGGTCACCAGACAGGTGCTCGCAGGAAGTAACGAAATATATTTTTACAATATAAATTTTTTGGACGCAGGCAGCCAGAAATGCATGCGTGTATTAAGTGATATGCTACGCGTTTGCTACAGTACTCAATATTATGGTTTATTTTAGTGTTGTAACTGATTCTCACTCATTTCAGGGGCATATTCAGGAACTCAAGTTGGGGGGAGCGTGAAATGAGAGGGTCTGGGGGACGAAGTCCCCCAGTAGGGTTCAGGGGCAAAGCCCCGGTAGGGAGTCTGGGGAGCTTTTTTGCTTATAAGGGCATAATTTTTTGCGTCTCAGCGTAACTACAATTTTTTTCTTCAGAGAGCAAATCCAGAGTTCTTTTTCCCCTTTCCTTTGCCTTTTTCCTCTCTTACTTTTCCCTCTCTTTTCCGTTTCTCTCTTCACTTTGCACCTTCTCATTTCTTTTTCTCTCCCTTTGCGGCCTTTTCCCTGTCTTTCCCTTCCTTCCCTTTAACGTAAGACCCCAAAATTGTTAGTTTGGGGATAGGGGGGGAGCATTATGAGCTCCCCTGTAGAGTCCCAGCAAAAAAAAAAAATTTAGAATATTATAATATAAGATCTGGAAACAATTATAATTTTTACAAAATAAACTGACAGTGTTTAGTGCTGTTTAAACAGTGAAGACAAACAGGGGCGATGCACGGCGCCACAAATTTAAAAGTAGGTGTTACAAGTAATCTGCGAGCGAAGCGAACAGAAAAAAATCGAGTTGTTGTACGCAGAATTGCCGCATTAACTGTGCCTTGCGTATTCCAGGTAATTTGCATTAGGCCTGTTTGCCCCTCTAAATACACCCCTGTCATTTTTGCTTCTATTCATAAGCTTAATTTTGTTTAGGCTAGTAGGCTGCACGTACGTTATTACACATACTTAGCCCTATGCGTGTCCAGACCGTACATACGCCATTATTAGACTAGGCTCATAGACTGACATAAATTTTGATGTTGCAGCAAGCAGAAGTCTACAATATGTTAGCGGCGTGGGGGTCATGGCATATTGGTTCCAGTTAAATACGCCACCGATTATTTTTTTGCCTCCTACTCAATATTTTGAAGGCTATTCGCCTATAGTTAACTGCGCTCTGTCGCAGCTCTGTGACCAATGCGAGTGGTGCTCATCTCCGTTTCCAGTTTGGCTTAGCGAAATGATAATCATTATCAGTATTTGGTGACGATAAGTATTATTCATGACGTTCGATCAGCTCCATATAGCATAAGCATATGTGAAAACAAAAAGACAAAATTGCTGCAAAATATTTGAAGTCTATCTTACCACATACGCATTTCTCTGCAAACATGTAATTTACTCCACGTTAAAACATATCGTATAAAATTATACCGTATAAAATTATGACCATTAGAAAAAAAGTGGATTAGTAAAAAATAGAAGACAGAAAAAACAGAAAGGTATCAACAATACCAAACAACAGCAACTACAGTTTGGTTACTTGAATTCATTTGATTGTCAAATAATTGCAATTTAGCAGAATATTGGAACTTTTGCTTCACAGAATTCAGTAAATGAAATAAATTTATGCATGTGCATTAATTTTTTTAACGTGCAGTAACTTATTAACGCATTAACGTGTTAATTAATGTGTTAATTTGACAGCTCTATTCAAAACTAGTACATTTATTGTATACAGTAACACCGTTCAATGCACACGGAGTCACTGAGCATAATTCCAACGTCTGCAACAGTCAGAAATACTAGAAATACATTTCCTAAGCAGCAGTCAAACTCTCAACAGTTATTAATACTGGTCAGTCGAGAACAAATATCTGATGCTCTCTCAGCACTACGCTCAGCCTTTGCTATGCGAGAACCAAACTGTATCGCTCGCTTCGGCAGAGTTACCCCGTCCACCAGTCCAAGCTTACTAGCAGCTAGTCGCAGTAAAAGCTTGTCACCCACGCCTCTAGCAAGAGACAGATCTGCCTACAAATACAAACACCGAAAAATATTGTTATACTCATTCACAGTAAACAACAGTCAACGTGTAATAAAAAAATTATGTGACGCTTTTCACAAGCCACAGCACTGGCGTAGCCAGGTTCTGGAAGCAGGGGGAGGGGCACTTGAGACTTGAAAGGTGAGGTGTGGGAGGGGTGTCTCCTCTCCACCAGAGGCTCCCCAAAAATTACTCCAATTTTTGTGTGAAAATATAATGTCTTAATGCATTTTGGCACTATTTTGAGTATCTGAGTAAGCTCCTAGAGAAGGGGGGGCACATGCCCTCAGTGCCACCTATGGTTATGCCAGTGAGCCCTCAGCCAGACACCAGCTTACACTGCAAGACTACAGGGATAGTGCATTGCACGGTGTGCCTGTTTACGCCCCAGCTTTTTCTGGTAGTCAATGCACTTATTCACAGACGAATGGCCAGGCTGAGTTGACTTGGCCCATTCAGGTGGCTGGTTACATACCGATGGTCACCCATCCAAGTACAAACCAGGCATTCAGCAATTTCAATGACTGAACACAATGCGTGTTAACACACCAAGCCATCACCTAGTAAAGATTACATGAGTATTTTATTTTATTTTTTTTACAGAAAATGTTCAGACACACAGCTACTATTATACACATAAATATTAGCACAAAATGACTGGCCTTTAATGGCATTGGCAGGGAGCAGAGGAAATGCACAACTTTCTCGTCTAGGAATGGCGCTCGAACCTCACGACCGTGGTCCGATATGACACGATCGTCTCGGCCTAAATTGCGAAAGGAAATTCGATCAAGTTCCATCTGTATTTCATCTATCAATCCCAGCCAGCCTTCATCACTGTGTCACAACATAAAATTATTAATTAGTAATAAAAAGTCTGCCATGACAGGCAGTCATTATCGAGCTCAAAGGTTCATGTCTACGCAGGCCACTAAGGCCAGTATGCATGCTCAACTTGTTCAACACATAACACAGACAATTCAAACTCATTCAGTACTAGTACACATAGGTAATGTAACGTCAAAATAAGAAACGTTTATTCATTTAAAGAATGATTGTTTAGCATGTAGTTGATGTTACGTATTTTTATAAAGTTGCAGACAGGCAGTACATACAATATCTGATTACGGATGCAGGCATTATTTCACTGCAGCAGTATGAGGTGCGGTTTGAATTCTTTTTATGTTTGCTTTAATTTTTGCTATTTATTCTCCAAAACAGAAAATAAAAAAAATCGGAAATTACATAAATAATGTACTTTCAAACACAACAAATAATACACAATAACCATCAACTCAGTTGACAGATATGACAAAATGGTACGGAAATTTAAAACCTGAATCGTGTTCTGTGACGTGAATATCCAGCTAGTTGTTCATCTGCTCCCATGCCGGCCAATACCACCTAACATACATAAAACACATATCACAGGCTGAACGGTAGTTCAAGCCCTGTGTTAACGGCGACTTCTCTTTCTTATGGGAAAGCCAAAAATTCGACCCCCACAGAATCAAAACCCCTGATCCGATTAAAATAAAATTTGGCACGGTTGATTAGGTCGGCGAGGGGACCCGTCATGCAAAATTTTATGCAAATCCCTTCAAGGGGGGCTTCCCGGCAAATGGGTGAAATATACGCAAAAATTTTTGTAGCTGTACGTATACCTTTTTTTCAGAAACTCACCTACAGGTCAGACCCTTCGGCAGATTTTTGCGCGCGATGGCTCAAACGACGCGGTCTCGCGCAAGGATGTGCCTTTTGGGGGTTAAAAAATTTGAAATTAATATTTAACGTATTTATTCGCAAAAATCGAAAAAATTACAATGGC
>Ga0209367_1012673_pt1 | contig 10972 bp, 6 predicted proteins | sample WorMetLIZISLAND2_FD_187412 | JGI IMG/M metagenome (GOLD analysis project Ga0209367, IMG submission 187412) | Marine gutless worms symbiont microbial communities from Max Planck institute for Marine Microbiology, Germany - Olavius geniculatus... ... | reverse complement strand
CCAGACGCGATTGTCTTCCAACAGGTCGAGGATTTCCTGGCAATCCGGCTGGACCAGATCGGCCCACGTCTCCCACAGCGGTTGTACGATGTAGTCGATAAACCCCACCTAATGACACACACACACACGACACAGACGACCATTGTCACGGCGCGATAAACCACCGACTGTGTTTTACGCTCAACTCCAGGCCCATCAAAAGGGGAGAGGTAGGGGGATAAGTTACCCTGAGCCCCGCGACGTTTAAGGGGTTTAAAGTACACCAGAATGCGCCATTTTAATATGAGAAATTTAAAATTTTTCTCCCCAGAGGGGCCCCGCGGAAATGTTTCCTCCGGGCCCACTGTGGCTCTAAACGTCCCTGCTCAACCCCTGCGGGGATAGCCACCCTGCTGTTGGAAACTCTCTTCTCTTACAATACAAGCAATGTCGAGTTTTTTCGTTATTAATTTTTATCAAAACTGGCGCTGAAGCACAGAGTATATCGTCGGAGATTTTACACTACTTCAATTTTTATATGTTGTTCAGTCGAAAAAAACGCCATTAAACGCAGTAGCGAGAAGAATAATCCGTTCGTTTTTCGTCGACTCTCGCTCAAATGCATTCGCCAACAGGCATTCCTGTGGACTGAATAAAGCCATGGGCGTCTACACCATAGAAACCTTGGAAAAAAAGCTTCCATCACAAAAGTACGGGGAGAAGTTACAGACGTTCAGGGGGCAGCCTAAGTTACTTAGATGTCCCGCTGTCGTGCAAAAACGGCAGATTTCTCACACATGTTCATGCATAATTTAACTTCTCTGGCTAGCTTACAAATGCGTTTTGCAGGCACATGTGGAAAACTTACAGCTTTCCACAAATCCATAGACATAAACAGGGGGTCCTATTTAAGGGAATAAATGCAGGAAAAAAACAAGGAAAAGAAAGAAAAAGAAAAGGAAAAAAAATGAAGAGAAATGACAAAAAATTTACTAAAAGAGCGTACAGATCGACAGATCTGAACTGAAAACAAATGATATAAAATGACACAAACTGAAATGAAATAAATGCCACAGCGTGCTCTTTTCTTTTCAGTACATTTTGTTTTATTTCAGCGAACTTCATTTCTGTCGCGTTGAAGTTTGAACACACCCTAAGACTCACGCGCAATGAAGGCCCGTGGAGAAAGTCAACAACAGTGGCTTCTCTCGCTATACCTGGTGGGCGCAGCTTGTGCCCAGTGAAAAATAGGGGCCCTATTTTCACAGGGCAAACTACACCCTTAACAAAACTTTTCACTGTTTTTACTCCTCCTTATTTTTTTCCATTTCCTCCCTAACAAAACTCTCCCCCTATTTTTTACTTCCCTCCTATTTTTCAATCCACACCCTTATAACTTTCTACCTAAAGAAGGAAGAAGCCCAAAATAGAGGGGAAAACTTAAGTCAAAAACTGGGGAAAAATCTTAGCCCTAAAAACTGGGGGAAGTTGCGCCCGATTTCGATTGCAGACTTAGGGAGATAGAAGCCACTTGTTAACAAAAAAGCCCAGCTGTCGCTAGGGAAGAAGCTTTACAGCCTATACAGTTCCTGTTGCAGAACTGACCTTCAAGGTCATCCAAGATCAACGATTTACATCTCATGTAACAGGGCGTATGCCACTTTTTAATAGTGATTAATAGTAATGTTGGCCTTATCTCTCATCGTTTCCGAGATATGGCTAGTTTTCCATTAAAAAATGCACATTTTTTCCACCCCACCTCCATTCAACGCCAAATTTGAAAATGTTCCTCTGGCACTAGATCACTAAAACTTTGCGTGCCTAGGTTTATGACACAGGGCTAATTACGCGTGTAATAAGGTTCCCCTACGACCTGCCCGTAAGTCAAGGTACATCCGTTACAGACAACAGATGGCGAACAGCTGACAACACATCGCACTATAGACGCCCTACAGCATAGCTGCAGCCAGTGTTTGAATTGTGGGGGGAGGTTGAACTTTTCGACGGTCGGAGCCTGACCAAAATAACTGTCATATAAACTGTATGTATATAGTACATAACTGACCCTCCATCGCCTCTGTATCTTTACACACGTTTAGTTTTATGGCGCTTTCTAAGTTCGTTTTTAACTTTAACTTTAACTTACATAATTTGACAGCATGTTAGGGGGGTTGATAAAACAGTTGGGGGTTCAACCCCCAACCCCCGGCAATTCAAACACTAGCTGTAGCGCGTCAAAAATCAGCGAAGTCCCAATCAAACCTGTGACTTCTCGACTGTGGCTGTACGCCGGTCGCACATCGGACTGACGTCAAGATTCTGGTCTCTCTCCAGATCACCCTGACGAAAGAACTCCTGCATCACGCGATCCACCCAGCGCCGGTACAAGTCGAGCGGTTTGGTCGGGTTGCTTAGGTCGGAACAGTGCACGAGGCTTTTTAACACCTACAACCGTCCATCCGCGTTAACGTCAGAAACTCCCTGCCCATAGATGCTGTCAATTAATAGCGCAGTGTACTTTTAAAATTTGAGCGTACTATTCGGCGTGTGCATTTTTCCAGTATAGAAAAAAAGTACACAAAAAGAAGCATAACATCACTGTATACAATCGTCATTACGTATCACTTAACAGCTGTGTTCCGAATAATCACCACATCGCAAAGAGTATCACCAACATCAAAGGATTGTATAATTTTGAAATCATACTTCGAAATTTATGACAACGGTGGTGGTGGTGTTATAGCTCTTAATGAAAGCCCATTCCAGACCTACGGAGCGTCACCCGCCGTATGGGATCCCACAGTGTTACCTGCAACCCGACACAGGTGAACGCGCCCCGCCCTAACGCCAGCCAGATAGGCCGGTACTCGATTTACCTACCCCGGAGGGATGGAAGGCTGAGTTGACCTAGGCGGCTGGTTACATACCGAGATGGTTTACCTGCCCGCAGGCAGTCACCCATCCACGTACTAACCCGGCCCGGCATAGAGTAACTTCGTTCATCGAATGAAACGCGTTACCACTAAGCCGCGCCACCAAACCAATCTACTGTAATAGCATTTTTAGCTATTTGAGATCCTCAACAAAATTAATGTTCCTGTATATTTGTAAAAAAATGTGTAAAAATAAACAGCTGTTGTTGTCAAGCATTTACTATTAATATTAATTAAGTGAATAACCTGAAGTCGTTCACTGTATGAGTCAAGACTAAGGACATTGTCTCCAGACAGTTTGTGTGTTTCTACCATCGTCTTGAGGTTAGCAATATGGTCCATGTGTTTGTTCATATCGGTTGCCAATACCTACAAGCAGCAAAGCATAACAGATTTATCCACTTTTCTGTTCATAAGAGAAATGCCTGTCTATTTCTTGCCTAAATGCTGTAAGCTTACTTCACGTATATTTGTCGTAAAACTGTGCGAAAAGTACATAATATAACTTAACAAAAGTTGCATGTCGGTTCAGTTCGTCTTCAAATTGCCACGCTAATTTTGACTAAAGATTCTAACACCCAAGTCTCCCCTTTTCGTGGGGAACCGAGGCCCATGTGTAATTATACATCTAATAAAATGTTAACTAGAGGTCAGTCAGGTCACATGAGTGTCTCTGTCCAATGGCAACCCATTCCATTCACAATGGCGCAGCCAGGATCTAGTTGTAGAGAGAGGTATGGGGAGGGGTGTCTTCCCCATGGGGAAGGGGTCTAGAAAGAGGGCAGGCGGACAGACGGACAGACCACATTCATTCCAACAGCCGGCTTTCAATGATGCCGCCCATAAATAATAGAAATTGCTACTGAGTACATAATGATGCAAATATATGCAATTAATATGCGTCACACGTGAGAATGGCATTTGTACACTAAGTGCTGTGTAACTATGATTTATACAGCACTTAGAGTACAAATCCTATCTAATTATAACGTATATCTTTATTTGCCTCACAGACAGCAAATACTACTATATGAAAACAGATTTTGACAAGAAGCCTAGCTGTCGCTAGAATGAGGCCGACCGCACTGGTTGTCAGTGACCTTCAAGGTTATCCAAAGTCGATGATTTTCATGTCATTTGAAAGCCAGTATGCGACTTCCTATTAGTGATCAATATCAACCTAGACCCTATCTTGGGTGTATTGTGCAATTCTGCCTGCAAAGGCCGTCCCCGAAACGGCCTATACTGTGTCGGGCGGGACATTAAACCCTACTCACTCACCTCCCTATTTTGCACCGTTTAGCCACAATACATCAGTGTGAAACAGACAGACAAACAGACAAAAAAAGGACGACATATGGATGACAACTATAGTAAAGAGCCGGACCATTAAGCTACAGTTTAACGGTCGGCCCAAAAAAACACAGAATTTCAAAACACATCATCGCTTTAAAAACACAACAACATTAAAATTCGTAAACTCACAGTTATAACAGTTCACAGATCAAAGCAAAATTCATCAGGTCTTCTGCTCAACAAGTCTGTAATAAATTTCTTTTGTTAGACGAGATAAATTTTATTTGCAAACTTCTTTAACAATTAATTAATTAAGTGCATAAAAACTGGCTGCGGACACTGACTATTTCGATGACCATTCGTCGCAGCGTCTGTCGCGACTTGTTCGGCAGAGTCGTGAAAATATCAAGTCCGTCTTCCTGCAGTAGTTTGAAGGCGACTGCCAGGTGGTGGCTTTCTAATACGGACTCATCGTTGTACATCAGAGCCAGCTCCGATCCTGTACACCGCCAGCTGGACCGTTTGTGGTACAGTTTCAGTTATTCCATCTTAGGTGTTAAGAGTTGATTAGGGCATGGAGTTCTGGATAATAGCATGTGCTAGAATGTAGGTCTCCCTGACTAAAGTTAGGGTTAGGGCTAAGAACTAGGCGAAGTCAGGATTGAGGCCAGTTTTAGTTAGAGAATAGCCACGTATAGGAAACTGTCACTATATAGACACATATAGCTATAGCGAGCATAAATCACCGCTTGTAACTTCATGAGTTTTACATGTCGGCGTCATTTTTATCAGAGTACAAAGGCCTCCAAAATCTTAATCAGACACTGGCTCTACACGCGTATACTAGACATAGGCTAAATGTACAAAACATAAGTTTATACACTTGTTAACGGCAACATTTAAGGACTTGCACATAGAAAACAGCAAAAAATTATAAAAGGGTGATATTGCCTGCATCACGCTGACTGTGTGTCAATGTGCCGCTGAATAATATCACCTTTTGTAATTTTTGCTGTTTTCGATGTGCAAGTCCCTAAATGTTGCCGTTAATAAGTGTATAAACTTATGTTTTATACATTTATATTTGCTGTTTTATTAGTAAAATAACGTTTTCCTACAGTTGATCAGTTACGAAGATATCTGGCCATAGATATTTTATAATCACGTTCTTGACCGTTTGGGTCACGTGACATTTAAATGGCAACAAGGGTCACGGTTGTGGTGGAATTAGATTTCCCTCATTCAATAGCACGTCCCCAAAACCTTTCATTAGATGCAAAGATCTCGTAAAGATCTCTAGCAGAAGCCGAGTTAGAGCTCACTTTGTCCCAAATTTCGTTGCCACGGCAACCAGGGAGAGTCCGAGGTAAATGTAAATGACACTGTTAGATTGACCATAGTTATAACTGTTTGAAAAATTGTTTAATTTTCCGCATAGGCGCCATTGTAATTTTTTCAAATTTTTGTAATAAATACGTTAAATATTAATTTTTAATTTTTTAACCCTGAAAGGTTTGCACCTTGCGTGAGGCGGGGTCGTTTGAGCTATCGCGCGTAAAAATCCCCTAAGGGGTCTGACCTGTAGGTGCGTGGAAGAAAAAAAAGTATATAGCTAGAACAATTTTTGCGTATATTTCACCTATTTGCCAAGAAGCTCCCCTTGGTCAGATTTTCATAAAATTTTGCATGAGGGGTCAACTAGCCGACGTAATCAATTGCGCCAAGTTTTATCTCAATCACATCAAAGGTTTTGATTCTGTGGGGTTGAATTTTTTGCTTTCTCATAGGCCTATTTGAGACTGTGGTAACTCTCTATGTGTATCTGTCATCAGTATGCATTAGTGTTTTTTCTTTCTTTTTTTTTGTTTGTGATGCTATCAAATTTTTCAATGAATAAAGTTGATTAAAAGGAAGTCGCCGTTAACACATGGCTTGAACTACCGTTCAGCCTGTGACGTATACGTGTGTAGCATAGGCCTATACGTCCAGTGTGAATGCTGCTTCGTTCTGACTTCGCGAAACCTGCAGGCTATAATGATATGTCACAAACTGCGGCCTATCATCATGCATAGGGTAATAATGATAATAATGATAATGTCAGACAGTGACGACTTACAGCAGACCTGACCAGTCCAACAATTAAAGATGATTGCAATAAAATACAATAAAATGATTCCTACGCCTACATACAATTACTGGGATAAATGTACAAAACATTAGTTTATACACCTGTTAACGGCAACATTTAAGGACTTGCACATCGAAAACAGCAAAAATTACAAAAGGTGATATTATTCAGTAGCACACTGACACACAGTCAGTGTGATGCGGGCAATATCACCTTTTGTAATTTTTGCTGTTTTCGATGTGCAAGTCCTTAAATGTTGCCGTTAACAAGTGTATAAACTAATGTTTTGTACATTTATATATATAAAGATCGACCGAAGAACACGACAAGCGGAGTCGGTATATTAACTCCTCCACATTAGCCTCTAATGTAACTAGAACCGTGTTATAGAAACTATCATAAACGTCTGATATCACAGTGTGGAGGAGTATCCAACAGAATATAAGACTCCGTTTTATAGGAAATCTACAACGCATACACCTGCCATTCGCTCAATCCGTGTTTTTTAGTCTAGCAAAAAAGCTATAAACCCTACATTCACAAAATTTCAAGAATTGTAGGGAAGGTCAATGGCTAGCATACATAGTGACTCAGTGAAGAAAACTGCCAAGTTTCAACTTTGTACCTGATTCCGGTCAAATTTGGCGTGCGGTTCAAAATGGCGAAAAGTCCAATTTGCCCGGCCATTGCAGACTTCGCCTGCATGCGACTGAAGTTTGACTGGACCGATCTTCATGAATTTTTCACACGATATTCTGTTGTCGATTTTCCCTCTGCAGTTTAAGTAACACCCTATTCCTACCCCCAACTTTTTTTGAAGAGGGTAAAATTTCGATTTTTTGACTTTGCCATTTCTAGCTATCTCACATCGAAACTTAGCACAGAATGTCTTTTACCTGCTTTCTGTTTGAGATCGACTCCGAACACGCTGAGTGTAAGCATATTTTATCTGTCACGCGATACGCAGGAGAACCGCATAAGCTACAATCAATGCGATTATCAGTCTGTCTTCAATGAGGAACGCGCAAAGAACGCCTTGAAACAGTCCGAAGAGCAGCCGTCGCTTTTTGACCTCGTGACGGTAAAAATTTACTTCCTTATTCTACCGGGCGTGATTCGTCAAGAAAACGTACCCGGTGGTAATATTTTATGCAACATTCTTCTGCGTTTTTTCTTTGTTATTCGGGTCTTTGTTATAGTTTTGTGGGTTGCGAATATCCCATAGGCTATAGCTTTTGATCGAAGATGCTATCTGTCCTTTACTGTTGTCTACCCGAACATTAAATTCTCTCTCCGTTATTTGCTTATGTATTATAGTGCATGCACTATATATAAACTACCATCGAGGTTTAAACACTGTGAACGCAGCAGAAATTAGTGGCGTAGCCAGAAATTTCAATTGGGAGGGGCCTCGTCTACCTTCCCCTTCCGTTCCGTTTCCTTTTTCGTCCCTCCCCTTCCTTACCGCCCCCTTTTACCCTTTCCTTCTCTTTTCCTGTTTCCCCCTTTTTCCTTTCTTTCCCTTTAAAGTAGGACCCCCTAAATTCCAGCTAGGAGATCTAGTGGAGTGCCGTGAGCTCACTCAGCAGGGTCTGGAGCGGAGCCCCAGCCGAAATTGAATTTGGTGCATTTTTGCTTTAAAGGACGAGATCCGGTGGCAACAATTATTTTAGTTAGCCTATTTTCCCGAGAATAAACTGACCAAATTGGCAAATTTAGCACAGTTTAAACGCATGTTTATGTTTTGTCTGGAGGATTGGCACAGGTCTGGGCCCCCTTTCTACGCCACTGCCAGAAATAAAAAAATAGGTGCTACATTATTTTGTAATAATAATTTTTAACAAATTTTAAGTTTGACTATTAAACTTTAAAAGGTTGGACAAACAGGGAACAGATTTGCACAATAGGTACAGTTACTTGCATTTTTAGCAATTTATATTTTTAAAATATCATCGTTTTAGGCTTACTCCACTGAAGTTTTCGCCCAAACGCCCAACGTTTGTTTCTGCAAATTTAAGTTACAGTCTAAAATGTTGGGGATGTTTTTTAAGACACAGTTACAGTACTGCAAGTTAAAAGTTGAAAATGTTAAGCAAAAAAGGTAAAAGATATAAGGCCGTGTATCGCTCTTAATAGCCCCAGTTGAAGCCCGCAGTATGTAAACAGGCGAGAGTGTAACTGTGTGAGTACCACTAATAGATCGTAAGGCCGTTGTAAGACGTTCTGCGTATTGTGGACGTTTGTTTCAGCGCTGGCTGGAACGAACTCCTGGCCTGTCTGACACGTACTTTAACTTCTGGCAGAAGTACCAGGCGGCTGTGGAACGCTGGCTCGAGGACGAATATCTGACACCGGCCCTGGTCTGACAAACTGTGCTCTTTCAACGTCGTTATTGTTGAGTATATTACTTATCGATTATAGTAGCGATTATGGTGGAAACAATGACCACATTTGTCTGTTTTTCGCAGCGAGTGACTAATATAAACGTATCTCTGTGTCTCAGAAGAAAAAACATCCCGGACATTTTCGACTGTGACATAAAAACCGATTATCAGATTTTGATAATTTATGGTATGAATATTCCTGACACAACTTGCCATCAAACGACCATTTAGTGTCCCACCTCAGTGACCTCACCCAACGTTTGCTTCTGCAAATTTAAGTTACAGTCTAAAATGTTGGGGATGTTTTTTGAGACACAGTGTACTGCAAGTTAACGGTTGAAAATGTTAAACAAAAAAAGGTAAAAGGCATAAGGCCGTGTATCGCTCCTAATAGAAAAATCATCACAATCACAAAGCTACGGATCGTCACCTGCCATATGAATCACACGGTGTTAGCTGCTGCCCGGCACAGGTGAACGCGCCCCGCCGAAAGCATGTCATCGACGCCTTACTCATCCTTTCATGTGAATAACAAATAAGAAATTTTTTAAGTTACACGTATATGTAACAGTGGCACAATTTAGAACGGACTGCGGCCTGGGGGTTCATATCGTGTCATAAAAATGGACTACAGGAATTCAGACATGGTCGATCTTATTGCGCACAATGCATCAATGCCGCCAAGTAGATAGTTTTTGGCTACGTCAAAGGTTCGATGAGCGTTGCTTTAATGCTAGGATTTGTGTGTGCATTTGCTGTAATGAGTCAACCGGGTTAATATTGCGAACATTGTTTTTGTTTAGAACGAAACAGACGAAGACGCTAAAAAAGACAAAATGGCTACTTACGAAAAGTACAAAGTGAGTTGCTTGCTGAGATTTGCTGATTTTCTGAGTATTATTGACGACATTATAATTATTGCTAATATGCTTTGTGAATTCAGACTTGGCTTTAACAGCAGGAACAGCTACCACGACTGTTGTTTAATGGACATAGGGCCTACATGTATTTGCGACAATTTGTTCGTTCTGTCGACATCTATAGCGTTTTTGGTGGCGAACTGAAATCGGAGCGAAAGAGGAAACGTCAACAGCTAAACGAATAAAAGTTATGATGTACTAAATTTAAGCTTATATAGGTAGCTGATTTGCGTGGCGGTGGCGGCTTAACGTAATGGTTAATATGTCGGTCTCGATCAATAAATTTACGAGTGATCAACACCGGACCCGCAGGTTAGTATTTAGATGGGTGACCGTTGCCGTCTACAGCCATCTCGGTATGTAACCGGTCGCCCAGGTCAACTCAGCCTGGCCATCCCTCCGTGGTAGAGTAGGCGCAATGAGTATTAGCGAAAGCACGGGGCCAGGAGCACACCGCGCGAGGCACAAGCTCTGTTATTGTGGTCTCACAGTGTAAGCTGGTGTCTGGCTGAGCCGCTGAAAGCCGAGGAAACCAGAGTTTGCAGAAACAGGTTTTTTCCAGTTTCTGTCACTCGTTTCTGCTACTTCAAACTTTAATGTTGGTTTATAGGCCTATATAATGTACGTTTTTCTACAAAACTAATGTACAATACAATTTTTACGCGCGAAAGCAGCTACTGCTTTCAGCGCGTCTTAGCCATCGCAATTTTGTCTGTCCGTCTGTCCGTCACACGGGTGGATCAGTCAAAAACGGTGCAAGCTAGAATTACCAAATTTTTACCCTCGGCTGCCCGGAAGACTCTAGTTTCAGGAGCCGTAAAGCTTTCCCATAAATTCGAAGGGGGTCACCCCGAACGAGGGCGTTAAACGAGAGGGGGTAGGCAAAAGTTGCTATATCCAGCCAATAAGTCGCTGTATCTGAATAACGGCTCGAGATAGGGCCTAGGTTACTATTAATCACTAATAGGAAGTCGTACACTGGCTCTCGATTGCCACCGAATTTAATAATCTTGGATGACCTTGAACGCTAAAATAGGGGGTTTTATGGTTTTTTTTAGCGATTTTGGTCTGCGAGACTCATTTCAAGAGCGAATTGCGCCGAACCCAATTGAGATAGACATGAAAAAGCTGCACACGAAATTTTCAGCATTGAACGCAGATTTCGACGGTCTAAGTCTCGATTTTTCAGGTTCAAGGAAACCTGCGCACGAGGGCATCAAAAAGCGGTACCCCTGTAAATTACCGCTGTTGGCTAGTCTTTCGTGAAAACGGTTGCAGATCACCGCGGGCATGCTACCTATCACAACAAGCACTAGTGACTAGCTTTTCAGT
>Ga0209367_1012672_pt1 | contig 10973 bp, 9 predicted proteins | sample WorMetLIZISLAND2_FD_187412 | JGI IMG/M metagenome (GOLD analysis project Ga0209367, IMG submission 187412) | Marine gutless worms symbiont microbial communities from Max Planck institute for Marine Microbiology, Germany - Olavius geniculatus... ... | reverse complement strand
GATGGCTAAGACGCGCGAAGCATTACATGCTCTCGCGCGTAAAAATAAAAGAGTAGCCTACAGAAAGGAGACAGGTGAAATGGATTGATCGGGGGGGGGAGAGGGTAAACGCCAACATTTCAGAGTCGGAACTGATCGAATCGGCAGAGTGCAGCTCGCTCGCTCTTGTGTTTTGAAAATTATTTTATTTTAATTTGTCTCATCTTCATTGAATTTAAGCAGATACCCAACCTTGTGCTGTGCTAGCTGGAGGGCTAGTGTTTCGGGGTCGGAGCTGATGGGGTCTGCAGCTTGAAGCTCGCTCTCAGCACGGTCAACATACTTCAACAGTTCATCGATCTCCACTAACGTCTAGAAACAGCCAGACAAACCAAACAGTATTTAGCAAAAATGTCACAATTACTCGCTAAAAAAACTAAAAAAACATTTGTTATCACGTTGATGGTTACTGGTTAGATACTGAGATTATTTAGTCTGCCATCTACATTTAGCATCAATTTGGCATTTTGGTATTAGCGGTATTTTTACTAGCATCTACAAATATCGAGTGTTCAAAATGGCGTTTTGCCTGTCGCCATGTATACACTGAGTAGCATTCAATACATTTGCCTATCAATCAATCAATCAATCACTCTTATAATAATCAGCACAAAATAAAGTCTCAATTAAATGATGCAACATCACAAACAACCGGCTCTTTGAGCCGTAATGATAATGAACAGCTGATGTGGACCTCTAGATATCTTATACTTTAAATAGGCCTACAGAATCGTACAGTAACATACAACTCAGAATTAGATTAGTTATATGCGGCACTGGGGCATGTGCTCCTTCGACGTTCAACTGCCTAGTTTCTCGTGGAGACCCTGTTCAACTGAACATGCTGTAAAACACGCCTAAATGTGCCTTTAACTTGATCAATGTCTGATAAAGTAGGACAGGCCAGCTGTCGCTAGGGGTGGACGACCGCACAGCATTATATTAGAAGGCCAGCGTCCAACTTCCCGTCGCAAAAAACGATTTCCCAGAGTGATTGCACGCTATGGTGATGCTGCTATATCAAAAGCTACAATCAATGTCCATAGAAAAAGTGCGCAGCGCATATATAACAAACGATTTCTTGAATCTTTCAGTACGTGCAAAAAGGAATGCAATATTGCGAACGATTTCTAAGTCGAGAAAGTATATTTTGATTCCGTTTTTGAGGAATAAGATGATGGATACAAGAGTCCAGTCGGGTCATTTTATAGGAAAATTTGCGAGATAAACTTTCACGTTTACCTGCAAGAGAGAGATGACCAACTTCTTGGCAAAATTCGTAATAGTTGCCGTTAACAAAACGTTCACACTAGATAACTGCCAAAGCTCGTTTTTGAATATTTTCCAGTGAATCTTGCTGTTCTGCGGTCAAACTATTGTGCCAAACTGTAGCGGCATATTCTGATACCGAACGAATGACACTCTGAGAAAGATGACTTACATGTATCTGTTACAAAATGCACATACTTCCTACCTTATCTTTGTTTAACCGCAAATTCTAAAACGTTTTCCTTGCTGGAATTTTGAAGCAAAGGGTTGTGACACCACGCTAATTAAACGTGTAATAATTTGTCTAGTAGTACCTATACGTTTAGCCACAATACATGCGTTACAGACGACGGACGACGACAAACAGACAGCCATACGCGATTCAACAATCACGATCGGCTAAAAAGCACCATAAGACTGACTGAGTATGAGATAATCTGCACAAGTCGGTCTGAGAGATCCTGCCAGCTGTCCTGCAGGTCTGAGATGATCTCACGGACTCGCTGTTTGTCGCTGGTGACCGGGTCTTCGATGATTTGCCGCGCCGCTGACTTGACTCGTTCCAGCTCAGCCTCGCGTGTCTCCTTCTCACGATACAAACCTTCAACGCAGTTACACGCTGTCCATTCAACGCAACGTACGCAAGAACGCGTTCTTGCAGTGCTCTTTGCACTTACACCACGTTAATTTATTTGCCGTGATGATGATGATGATTGCCTGTCGCAAAATAGCAACTTCTTGCGTCTACGTCAACTTTTCAACCCGAAACTGACCCGCGACATCGCAAAAAAATTACACTACGGTATTAAATCTTTGAATCTTACTTAGACCCTCATAAATTTGATATAAGCACCAGTAAAGTACTGGTCGTAATAATAGTAGCACCAGTAGTAGTAGTAATAGTTGTAGTAAAGACCTTCAGCGCGGTTCTTGAGTGAGTTGTGGTCGTGTTTCAAGGCGTTGTTGGTAGCACTAATCCACGTGTCTATCTGTCGCACTCCGCTCTGCAGCTCGGTAAGTCGAGTTACTATCCCGTCAAGCACCGCGCCTCTCTGCTCACAGCGACCCTCCAGCTCACCAAACCTACCACAATCACAATAACTCAACCTGGTCATCCCTCCGGGGTTTTGAGCCTCTTTAGCACATCAAGCCCAACACAATCACAGCAAAGATTAACTCAGCTTGGCCATCTCCCTGAAGTTTAGCGTCGGTCAACTTCACCAAAACCTATCACAGCAACATCAAAGCACAATTGAGCCTGGCCATCTATCCAAGGTACAAAGTGTTTCTGGTGCATAATACCCCGTTTACACGATCAAGCAATCATCAAGCAAACATCAAGCAAACGTCGAGCAAGCGTCGAGCAAACATCGAGCAATTAAAGGACATGTCGTGCACGTGTATTTTGAATGCATTTGCTGGATGTTTGCTCGATGATTGCTCGATGTTTGCTTGATCGTGTAAACAGAGTATAAAACTTTCACAGTCACACTAAACGTCAACTCAGCCCTACATCCTCACGGTAGGTAAATCCAGCCTCAGCCCGTTAGCCTGGGCCAACAGAGACGGGTTTATTTGTGAAGGTAAAACGTGGAGGCTCAGTACTTGACATAACGTGGTTTAGTGTGTATCAAGCCTATCACAGTCGCAACAAACGTCATCTCAGCCTGGCCATCCCTCCAGGGTACGGTAAAGCGTGGTTCTGGTACATTAACAGTCACGCTTCACTGAGATGAGATTATTGGCGCTTATAACACTGCAGACAGCGTGGTGGGAGAATAATACAAACCTATGCACTAGTTCATCGACGGCGGGTCGGTCGTGCGGCGGACATGAGTCTGACAGCGCGTGTACACGAGGTCGCCGGTTGTCAATGTCTACAGCTAACGTCTGCTGCTCGTCTATCTCTTCACCCAGCCGTTCTCTGTCTACGCTCACCGTCGTCATATGGTCTAGACGCTCCTCCGCACCACTCACCTGTACCGGACAACAACAACACATAATAGTAGTAGTAGCAGTAGTAAAAAATAAATGTCCATTTTTCGACATTTTTTGAGGGGGTCATGTCCGGACTGTATCTGGGAACATGCACGCCAAATTTGAGGTCCGTAGACTGTTTTGGAGCTATCTGTGAGTAACAATGCAATGACGTCATATCATTGTGACGTCATGCCGTCGTGCACACACAGAACGACGGAAAGACCGACATAATGGAGTGTAAACATTATATCCGCCAAGTTCACTACGTTTACTTGGCGGAATAATAACAGCATTATTATCTATATCATTAAAATAGGGATGTATCAGTTTGGACTGCAATTGGCTGAGACGTCATATAGACATCGTCGCCATGGTGACTCATCATCAGCATTATGATAGACGCTGCAGCATAGTGCAACGCTGTGCTACGCTGTAGCGCTGTGTATCGAGGCCGCAGGCCGAGATAAGGCACGAAAGAAAGAAAACTGAGGCCGCAGGCCGAAATCGAAGCCGCAGCCGAGTGGAGGCCTGAAGGGCCGAAAATGGAGGCCGCAGGCCAATACTATGGCAAAGATCAAGCGGACAGGGAGCGTAATGACCTGTCTGCTTGTCAATTCTATAAAAGAGGAATGTTTCAATTTTGACTGCTACTGGCTGTGACGTCATATAGACGTCGTCACCATGCAGCGTTAAGTGTAGCGTTGTGTATCGAGGTCGCAGGCCGAGTTGAGGCCCAAAGGGCCGAAAATTGAGGCCGCAGGCCAAGTTAAGGCCCAAAGGGCCAAAAATGGAGGCCGCAGGCCAAAACTATGGCAAAGATCAAGAGGACGGGGAGCGTAGCGACCGGTCCGCTTGTATTTAAAAATGCATAGCTTTTTAACAGAACGGCTCTAACCCAGTTGAGCAGTATGGACAGGTTGTGAGCAGGATCCTGCAGCTGCGCTAATGCCGCGTTCACAAGTCTCTGCTGTTCTGTAGCACCAGTCTGTACTGCACTGAAACGAGCACGGGCCGTCTCTACGTCTTGCTGGATGGTGTGGACCGGCGCTGAGGAGTCAGTGAAGCCCAGTCCACACAGCGCGTCAACGGCCTGGGTGCCAGCATGCTCGTAGTCTGTGATGAGTTCGGCCACAGAGATCAGTCGCTCAGACGCACTTGTCAACAACTCCGACCGACGATTTAGATCATCTGACAGTCACACATGCTAGAGTTTAGTATAGCAATTGTGACAAAAATATTTTACAGTGATTGCTTGTTACAATATGTCTCAGAGAAACTTTCCGCTTTGTCTCTGTCTAATAACAGTGTCTATATCTTCGTCAGATATTGATCGGTTTTCAAAATTCTTACACGAGGCTCAGCCATTCTTTCAATATTGAGCAAATATATGGGCAACAACAAGGTGGAAAGTTTTTTGAGACACAGTACGTGTAACGTGCTTAAAAGTCTGTGTATAAGTCTTTACAGGATACCATGGCAGAGCTACCGACTTCATACGGAGCGTCGTCTGCCCTATGTGATCACACCTGCCACTCGACACAGGTAAATGTGCTCTGCCATAACTCCAGCCAGGTAGGCCGGTACTCGACTTACCTACCCCAGAAAAATTAAAGCTTGAGTTGACCTTGGTGTTGGTTATACACCTAGATGGTTTACATGTACTTGCCCACAAACAGTCGTCGACCATCCATGTATTAAACTGGCCCGGCGTATAGTAACTTCGTTGATAGGACACAGCGTGTAATCCACTACGCTAGACTGCCGCATACGGAGAATAGATCTGATATCTCAGTCGTTGTTGGTGGTGTCCAGTGGCGTTGTGGTTCAGAGGGGGACAGCTAAATTTCAGCTTGTCGAAAAAAATTTTTCTGTTGGAAAACCATATTTCAAAAATATAAAATTTGAGGCTGAAAATCTCCTTTGGGGACACCTAAGGGCAACATTGCAATTTTGAGCACCCGTAATCTCCTCTACTAAAAATTTCCACTTGCAGTCTGTTGAGAAGTGTGTGCAACTTCCCCACCGCTCTACCCCCAACTTTATTTAACCGACGACGGGCGCTCTGTTAGTGCCAAACCTGTGTCGCTGTCGCAGCCCGGTATAGCGTCAGTGCTGGCATCGGAGACAGACTGGTCGAGCAGCGACTCTACCGCGGGCAGTACTTGATTGACATCAAGCGACAATTGATCACAGCGAGCACAACATGCCAGTGCTGAGTCCAGCCTTGACAGCAGGTCAGACGACGCCGCTAACAGCGCATCGTATCTGCCAGTACATAACAAATAACAGAGTAATCTAAGGCTGATACCTGGTCAAAAACAAGCGATTAATCGATTAATCTTTGAAAATTGACTCTGATCATTTGATTGCTTTACAATAATTTTTGTAGTCCATTAGGAAGGCCACGACAACTGTAGAATTCAATTACAGTAGGTAGACTGCGCCACTACTAGCGCAAGATATCCAACATTCAATCGATCAAGCTTATTATGCCGCCGTCTTAATAAGCCGCACAACGAGTTAAATGTTAAAAGGGTGTGTACTGTGTAACATAGCTCTGTGGAAAACTCATCGCACAGCTACGGAGCGTCACCTGCCAAACGGGATCACGCAGTGTCACGTGGTGAACGTGTAGTTTGATTAGTAGGAGTATACCTGGTCTGAATGTCAGCCACTGTGGACTGCGGTGTGTCCAATGTCTCATCATTGGCTAGAGATGTCCCGTGGCCGTTGACACCGTTCTGAGCCGCTGATCCATCTGCAGTCTCCTGCACTACTTCATGACGATATTCATCCGCGTCCTTCTCATACGCCTAAACACCACGCGGCCAGCATACCTTAATTGAAAGAAAAAGCGTTATAGCGCTTCTTACACAAGTCAGACTCGTGAGCAGAAACGCTTTACAATTTTGGAAGTGATTGGCATGAGCTACTGATACCGCAGCGCACCATGCAGTCATCCACTGCCCACATCAGAAAACAATTCGACCCGCGGTTTGTTTCAATAATCTACACTTCAACCTTCAACCGTACCCCGTAGCCATAAGCTAATACTCATTTCCCATTCCACTGAAGCAAACTCAAGAAAAACTGACAATACAATAATAGATGAATTCCAGCAAACCTTTCTTGCTTCAGTGACATTCTGTGCAGCTCTTTTCAAATCCGACAGCTTGCGATCTTGTGCAATAATTTCATCGCTCAAACTCTAAAATCAAAAGCGAACATCAACAAAGCTTACAACATGCAAAAATTCACTGTTATATTATACACCTGATGTATGCAGCTCAGCAGCAGTTATACGGTTACCAGATAGATACGGTTAAACCAGAGGCGGATCCAAGGGGGACGTGCGGCCGCCCCCCTCCCTTGAGTCCCTATGCAAAAGTAAACACTTTATAAGCTCTGCCAAACTGCTAATTAAAATATTCGTGTATCAAGAAAATTACTAAAATTATTGCCACCAGATGTTATATTTTAAGGCTAAAATGCAACAGATTCGATTTCGGCTGCGGCTCCGCCCCAGACCCCGCTGGGGGAGCTGACAGCTCTCCCCCAAGTTCCCTAGCTGGATTCAAGGGGTCCTACTTCTAAGGGAAGAAAGGAGGGAAAAGGAAAAGTGAAAAGGGGAGAAAAGGAAAGGGGAAGAAAAGGGGGAAAAGAAACAGAGGTAAGAGGGGGAGGGGCAAGAGGGATATTCCGCCCCCCCTTTGGCTGAAGCCTAGATCCGCCACTGGGTTAAACTGAATGTTATCACTAAATATAGTTGCTATACATCACACGTTGCAAAAAGCATTGTACGCCCAGCGGTAACATCGTTAGTCGCATCAACGAAGTTACTCGACGTTGAGCCGGGTTACTACTGATATGGGGAAACGTTCGTGGGTATATCTTCTTAATTCGTATTAGTCGTATTCAAGCAAGCCACATAGTCTAACTCATCCTGGCCATCCCTCTGTGGGTATACAAAATAAGCGCTGGCGATAGTCATGCGTGGCCACTGCTACAGAAAAAGCGGCAAGCTTTGCATAACAGGAAGCAACATGACTGAGTTGGTTAAAGGCAATGGCTGTATAATCGCAGCCGGTCAACTGACCGACGTAGGTTTAGGCCTATAATGGTAGTTTAATTAGGCTCAAAACGCCGAAATAGGGATACGAGCTTCCACACAATAGATCTAGCTGTCTATGCAAAATCTTCTTCTTCTGCCTATAAGTTTAGTGACTAGTGCGAGAGGAAAAACGAACCTTGTATGAATTGCGGACAGCCTCTAAATCAAGATCCGCGTTTGCCAGTAGGGTGTCTCTGTAAGCATCAACGTCGCGCTGCGAATCGTCCAGAGTCTGTTCAAAGTCGCCCAGCTGCCGCACAAAACTCTCTAGTTGACTGCCGACGTCCGCCAGCTGGCTCAGACGCCGGTCGATCTCATCAACATTCTGCCGTTTGTTATTAGACAACAAACACATCCATACAACAGTCAGTTACAGACTTATATAGCATTTTGTAGGCTACGCATGCACTTGGAACTTGGGTCTATGACAATGTGTCCAATCTGAACGTTTTGCATGCATTTATACAACAGCCGACGAGCTTGCTACAGAAGCTAGGTTCTAACCCGTTGGTCTAAGGCCCGGTTACAACTTGCATCACGTGACTAACTGTGGACAGGTACATCATCTCGGTATACAATCAACACCAAGACTTACTCAGTCTTTTATCCCTCTGGGTAGGTAAATCGGGCACAGGCCAACGCGTTCACCTGTGTCGGGTCGGGTGCTCCATAGCCTTAAGACAGGTACCCATAAGAAGCTATGTATACGAAACCTTAACTTTCAGCTTTTAACTTTTTTTCATCCATGGGTTCGTGTTGTCTAGACAGCCCCATGTAAGTCGCCTGTGTTTAAGTAGCCCATTTCAGTGATGAGTAATGTTGTTCAAACTGCTAGACGACGAAAATGTTCCTTCTGTTAATTAGACAAATGGGCCAAACCCGTAAGACAAGTGGGCTGAACAAACTACTATAGCAAACAATTCGTCTAAGCATAAAAGAAATAGTAAATAAACAAACACATCTTAATGTTATGTATTTTAGCATTTTATACCTCATCACAAACCCCTGCTAAAACAAACATAATGTGATAGAATAAAACAGTTTTTCTCAAAACAAGCTAAATGGGGTTAGTTCACGTGTCCATTCACTTATCCAATTTTGGTGTAAACTAGACAGTAAAAATACTCAATGTAGAATATTTAAGCTGTATACCGACCCGGCTATATCGTATCTGTGAGTCGGACGCGGCTCGACGCAGTTTCTTGACGAGCTGCAGTCTAGCCGGGTGATCAGCCGCGTCTGTAGCTGCAGATGTAGTTTGTCTTTCTCTCTCAGCCAGTCTCTGAATCTCAGCCACGACCCGCATCACTTCGTCCCTTCCTCCATCAACTGTCTTCTTCAAATCCTTCAAGTAAATGCGTACATCACACAGTCGGGCTTTATTCGCTAAAACGTTTTGGGAAACACGCAAATTCACAGAGACAGAACCACAGACGGACGTTCAACATGTTCGGCCGAACAGGGACCCCACAAAAAGGAGCCCCACCCGCAGGCCAAAGAATGTTAGACACAGTTCGAGAATTCGTAAGTTTTGGTTTTAAAATTCGTTAAATTAGCACATTTCATTGAAAAAATAAATTCGTAAAATTAGTAAAAATTCATTTGGCCATTTTGGACACTGATTAGTTAGTGCATTTCACCCGGACATCGAACTTCACTGTAATGTACAGCGACTAGTCCGTGTACAAGCGACTGTCGACACGACAAGACATATGAGAAACGCATACCAACCAAAATGCTGATAAATTAAACACTCGAATAACCGTAACTACTAACCCTAACTCTAATCCTGACCGTATGGCTGCACCCTAACCGTAAGCTAACGCCAATCGTGCGGTTAATTAGCCAATCGCTACGCTCATATTGAACGGAGATAATGAAAACGATAATGATGAAAAAGAAACTAATACCCCGTTTACACGATCCAGCAAACATCGAGCAGACATCGAGCAAACGTCGAGCAAACATAGAGCTGGCTCGTCCAGCTAACATATAGCAGCACGTCGAGCCAGCTTGATCGTGTAAACGGGGTATAAGACTTATAAATCTACGACCAAAAAGAAATTGGCCGAATCAGCATGCATGCAAAATGACTCGCTGTGTTTGCAAAGTTGCTCGGTAAACCGCTGCTTAAGCTTACCTCCAGCGAAGCGATCTCGCGCTGAACGGAAGCAACGTTGCCCAAGTCCATGCCATCGCTGCCGGCGGAGGCTAATCTTTGTTCGACGTCATTCAGCCAGTCAGCGACGGACGTCGCAGTCACCAGTGCGTCGACGAGCTCAGCCTGTGATGGGTCGACAACAGTCACGCAGCCTGACGCACGGTCCAACTGTACCGCCGTGTCGCCACTGACCAGACCCGCCGCCAGCGCGTCCTGTAGAGACACCTCCTGACCCCCTGGAGTCAGCAGAATCGCCGCCCCGGACCCTTCCACGTCGAGGTCTGAGACTCTGAGCTTCCGCGGTGGAATGAATTTGTCGACGGAGAAGTCGGCGACGGCCACGCCGCTTTGCTCGGCAATGGCAACGCTGATCTCGACGCCGCTGCTTGGGTTACGAATCTTCCCACTGACTGGGTTGAACGAGCCGCTGTCGATGAGCGTGGCCAGCGAGACCGGGCGTCCGGACACAGGGTCGACCGCGAACACTGCGCACGGGTCGAGCAAACCGGCGTCAATTGCTGCCTCGACCGACATAGACTCGTGCGTCTGCGGGTCCACGTATCTACCGGTAGCCAGATCCACGTTAGAGTTAGCCAGCGAGTTGCGGTTCATGGCAGAAAGCAGCTGTCTGCCCATCTCCGATGTGATCTGGTCTCCGGCGACTGCATTCGTTAGCGAGCACCTTCGTTCGTCCAAACAGAAATACAGAAAAAAATGCACGGAATGAAATATGCAAAGCTAAAATTAAAAGATAACAGCTGTGACGATAACTTTGGTGGCAAATAAGCAGCAACGCTGATATTATTTTTTTCTGCGGCAGTAGTCCAATCCGGCAAACCGCGTGCGGAAGAGGTGAAACAGAACTTAACCATCATTTCATATTAAATGTTCGGCTATCCATACCCTGCAAAAATAGAATGCCTATAATGGGCTATATATTTTTATTTACTACCAGCAGCGTCATGAATTTTAAAAAGTGGAGAAGCAAAAAGTTACGATTTTCCTTCCGACAAACAGCTGCAGATGGGGGCGCTGAATTTGCAGGACTGGATTTTAAAGGACTGGATTTTGACGGACCAAATCGCAGGGGTGGATTTTGACGGACCTCGGCCACTTACAACGAGCGACGACAGACTACATGAACGACCTCGAGCGAGTTACCAATGGGCTGAACATTCGTCGACCGAAGAAGAAGTCGAACATCCGGAACGACGCGCGCATCAAGTCTTGCATAGAACGTTACGACTGCGGCCGCATGCAAGCAGTCAGTCACAGTCTCGGAGCTCACACTGATGCTCTGAATGACGTGACAATTGCTGTTTGTGTTACATGCACAGATCGAAAAGTTTTGCAATTATAATTCGGCCTCATCCTAATTTGGCCTATCACATTCACGGTCCGTCAAAATCCACC
>Ga0209367_1012671_pt1 | contig 10973 bp, 8 predicted proteins | sample WorMetLIZISLAND2_FD_187412 | JGI IMG/M metagenome (GOLD analysis project Ga0209367, IMG submission 187412) | Marine gutless worms symbiont microbial communities from Max Planck institute for Marine Microbiology, Germany - Olavius geniculatus... ... | reverse complement strand
GAAGAGGAAAGGGCAAGAGAAAGCGGAAGGGGAAAGAAAAGGGGACTGAGAAGGTTAAAGGAAAGTGGAAGGAAGATGGAAAAGGCGAAGGGAAAGGGAAGGTGGAAGGAAGATAGCTTAAGAAAAGTAGGACGCACGCACGGACACTCAGGTGACTTTATACTCTGTCCAATGCTATGCATAGCATTGGACAGACAAAAATAGCATACATAATGAATTAATGATGCACAATGTGAACACTGCAGCGACCGAAAATACGCTAAAACATTATTATACACTCCTGACAGCAGCAAACGTAACCTATGCTAAAAATTAGTCAACAGAAAAAAAACGTAGAATAGTCAAGTAATACAAAATATTTGCAATACAAATCATTTTCTGAGACGGACCAAAAACATCAAAAACATCTGACAACAGGCAGCCATCATCACTCACTCACGCTATGTACTGACACGTATGCAGCCGTCCGGCACTGGTGTAACATTTACTCGACATATGCACGTGCGTCATTTTCAGATTTTTGGCACGTTTTCGTCGACGTCTGATAACACTGTCCCTTTGAATTTTGCGCAGAAAATTAGCGTATCACAGTTACACTAGCTTTGGTATTTCTATGCGTTTTTGGTTTCTGTTTGCGTCAGGAGTCGAATACGGGGCGAACGGACGGCTGAACGAACGGGCATAGCGTGCAATGTGGCATAAGGACAGCCACATAATAATCAACGATATACAAAACAGTATACAACAAAATTATTTGGCAAATGATATTTGTCCTGCAGCAGTCGGATAAATATCCGCTCCTACACGGGCCGGCTATCGGGCCACCGTCTTTGTCCGTTGAGTACCCGAAATTGTTCGTTCATTATTGGTACTGGCTAAGGCCGTATCTCGGCGGCAATGCGACGGCAACCGGGCAACTGACGACCTCAACCCTAGCAGGTAGGGAATCACGGAACGCCAGTCGGCAACAGCTTACTGCTTGCCTGCAGCAGCCTCGAATTCGTTATCCTACACTTTTCCATTTTTCCTCCCTCTTTTTTTCTACACTCCTTCCCTTCTTCTAACCATGGTTTTAATAGGTCTCCATTAGAATTTAGAAACAAAAAGTCAACATATTGATTCATGTTAGCTGTCTTTTATTCATCGGCCAATAACATCAAATAATGCTTTAATCTCGGTTTCCTTGCCAACGCATGGCATTTTTTCGTTGTCTATTGTTTGTCTTTTCATGTCTACATTTAAAAATATTACACACTGATGCAGGGGGCAGCGCCACAGTTTTGAAGGCTGCAAGCGAAATAAAATTGAACCCTCGACTTTTACCTTACCTCAATATTTTCAATGAGGCAACGTGCGTCATTCCCCCACAGATTTAGACGTCCCTCACGTTATACAAAAGCCAAGTTTACGTTTTTAAATAAATTATCGTACAATGGTCCAGTTTCCAAGAACATCAACAAAACAAATGTGAAGGGATTTGACGCAAACAGTGCATGCTATTATGCAGGTACATTTGAATATTCACCACTAAAACGTTGAGAACAGTTAGCAACACGTAAACAACAGTGACAAAAAACGTCATAGTTTTCGTATAAAATAAACAATAAACACAATAAAAAGTAGCATAAAGCAGCAAACTATATTTTTACCGAGACCATTGAAAATGGTAATACTATAAACAGCTTTTTCTTTGTCCTTGACACAAAGTTCGATGGACTGATCGACTGAAAGACCACTGATCACTGCATGATGAAAGCTTGGTTAGAAGTGCATAACGACCTCCAGCAACTGCGCACAAACACATGCACGGCAAGCTAACGAACAGTAGCAGTATTAACAAAAAAAATACATCACTATTTCGACGTGTAAGTCTAATCACAGGTTGAACGGTAACGCAGCACTGTTGTAAGGGTGACCAGCCGTTTCAGTCATAGATGTACAAGAAATATGTGACCTATCTAATGTACTCCTCGCGCGCACTATTTTCTTTTTTATTCTTTTAAAGAGCTTTTTTGTTCTTTTCGGCTTGTATTAAAGACCCGGCATCTAATTGAGACCCATTTAATATTATATTAACAGTGACTGGCGTCGAGGTCGTTATTGAAAATTGTCTTCCCGAAGTTCATAAAATATTGCCCGATTTTAGGAACTGAGAGGAAAAAACTTTAATACGCCTAATGGTCGATGAGGCTAGTTGCCATTTGTCTTGTTATACCTCAACGCATGTGTTTATCTGGCACAGTTACGGAGATATAGCGCCTCGAATATAACGGACTCACGACCTTGATCTTTTGGGTTCACGTGACGTCATCGGTCACGTGACCATCCGACTCCCGGGGGTCGACTTTTTATGGGTGGTCCATAGTGACCGTTAGCACCGTTATGGAGATATGGCCGTTTGTAGTTCTTCCAGGAAGACTCTTCCAGGAACAGAGGTCGGTCGTCAGTCGGTCGGTTGGTCGGTCCTCAATATTACACTGACCTCATATACTCCTCTTCGCTACGTTAAGAACGTACCGCGCGAGGAGTAATAAAACGTTCCAGAAAAAAATTTAAAAACATGCTAAAACAATGCGACAGGAATAAAAAAGCGTTTAAAACGTTGAATAAAAAACGTTAGCCCTAATTTGTTCAACATCTTGCCAGATGCTAATGCTGCAAGAGCAGTATCGCTGGAACTAGAAAGAGAGAGAACTTTATTCAATTTCAGTTCAACTGTGTGGTCATGCGGTCACAAGACCAAGTATCACTAAACTAACTAAGTAAACTACCACCACTATGACCTGTTAATTTGTTTTGTGGTTTTAAAAGTGCTTTTCGAAGTTCTTGATGAAATTTTCAATGAACTGTTTGAAAAATAAAAAATCATCGAAAAAAAGAAAAAAACAACGTTTAGAACGTAAAAAACCCTTATACCATTTAGGCCTATGGTTTGTCATGATTTGCGGTTTTATTTATGAGATCCTTGAGGTTATTTAGGCCACGATAAACAATTTTTATGTAATGCAATGTACGAGATATATACGAGATAATATACGAGAAACGTCAAAGAAAAACTACTGAATCGAATAATTCAAACAACATACCTGATCCAACGACAGTTGCGCTTTGCCGTTTTCATCTCTTTTGCTCAAGTATGGAAACTTGTCTACAGTTGCACACAACAATGACAACGCTAGCAGTGTTTATCCGTAGAAAAAGGAGTAGCAGTACTCTCCTGGAGATGCCATTAGGCCTGAGGGTTAAATGTAGAGGAATGAAAGAGAGCATTCCCCTCCCAAGCAGACTGAGGGAAAGCTGTAAGCTCCTGCAGCGGCCAGAGACAAGTTGCGGTGCACTCTGAGCCTGATCTGGTCTGGTGTGTAGCAATTTATGCCATTTTAAAATTCGCAAATGCACAGCGTACCGCCGTTGTGACAACAAGAACTCTCGTTATGGCGCACTGCCTCCAAAACAATTCCGGGACACCGGCACGGATGCCATATCATGCAGAGCAAATTAAATCCTGAAAAGGTAGAAGGTAAATGTCCGGTAACTTGCTACAGCGCTTCTTACATGAGTCGCCACCAGAAACGCTTCGCAATATCGGAAGTGGCAGCCGATTGGCACTTGCTAATGATACCGCAGCGCACTATACGGTCATCCGCTGCCCGTGTAAGCAAACAGTTGGACCCACGGTTTGCAACTAACAGACATACCACCGCCCCAATCAGCCATAGGCTTTCGCCTCGTAGCCCATAAGCTACTCATGTCCCATCCCGCTGAGTGTAGGAGGCTGAGTTGACCTGCGCACACAGTAGGTTAGGAACTTGCTCAAAGTTTCTTGCAAATGACTTGCGGTGAGAGTCGTGCAGTAACCTGAAAGTTATTAATCGAAACCAACCACTAAACCTCGTGCACCTACACATGTGCAAAGAAATTACCCAAAGTTGTGACATGGTAGCGGACTGGCCAGGAGTGGACTCACGACCTCTCAGTTCCGAATACAATACCCTAAGCGCTGAGCTACCAAACAACCCAAGAAAACTAAAAAGGGAGCAATAAATCAAATCATATAAGTACTTAACTGCAAATAACGTAAAGCACGTTCAATATGCCATTAGAACGAGAAGTTGCTAAATGTCTGCGCTGACGTCTGGAGGTAGACAGAGTGTGCGTGACAACAATGTCGCATCACGCACCAAGCTGCTGGAGATAAGCAATGTGACAACAACAACAACAACTACTACTACTACTACTACTACTACTACTACTACTACTACTACTAATACTGTGAATCACAGGTACGTACCGACAACTGACACAATCTTGGTGAGTGCAAGCGCAAACTCGTTGAACGCTAATCTGCCTTTTCTGCCGCCGTAACGTCGAGCGATCGCTCTCATGATCAAACGACTCACCTTGTAACCTGTACAACCAGCCACATCACGTCATAATACAGATATAAATTATGGAGCCAGGCCTCTGTTAAGCCAGGCAAAACTCCCGAGGCCAATACCAGAACCGTAAGGCTGAGGGCAGAAGGACAAGACCGGGATCGAGGACAGTAACTGTTCAAGGTCGAAGCCAAGACCGAGGTCAGAGGTAGAACTACACAAGATAATGTTCATACGAACACGGAGTCTGTCCATGTTGCACTTCGATAGTATATGTCCGTATAAATGCAATCAGTGAGCCGTTTAGACTGGTAGAAACATCAACAAGTTTAATTTTAAATTGTACAGCAGCAATGTTCCTGTCATCCTTCGCTATTATCATAACTAAACAATAAATATTGTCAGTCACAAGACCATTTGATTCATCACAAGCGCTTTACTATAAATGGTTCGTCGTCACCATGCGCCTATCATGCACCGTTTCGTGGATATGGTGCCTCAAAGATAATGGGATCACGACCTTGATTTTTTGGGGTCACGTGACGTCATCGGTCACGTGACCATTCGACTCGCGGTGGGCGACTTCCTATGGGTGGTCCATGGTAACCATGCATCTATCTTGCACCGTTATGGAGATATAGCGCCTCAAATGTTGGACGCACGAACGTGGACACGGAAAGAAAGACGGAAAAAGGGAAAGAGAAAAAGAAAGGGGAGGGAAAGTGAAGGGAAAGGGAAAGTGGAAGGGAGAAAAAAAGAAAGGAGAGAGGGGAAAAAGGGAAGGTAAAGGGAAGAGGGAGGAAAAGGGAAAAGAAAAGGAAAAAGAAAAAAAGGGAAAGGAAAAGGAAAGGAAAAAGGGGAAGAAATAGGGGAAGAAGAAAAGGGAGAGGAAGAGAAGGGGGAGGTAAAGGGGGAAAGGAAGGTAAAGGGAAGGGAAAGGAGGAGGAAAAGGGGAAAGAGAAAGGGAAGTGAAGGGGAAGAGAAAGGGGAAGGTGAAAGGAAGATAACTTAAGAAAAGTTGGATGCACGGACGCACGGATGCACGCACGGACACTCGGGTGATTTTATACTCTGTCCAATGCTATGCATTGCACTGGACAGACAAAAAGTGACAATGACAATGTGAGCTAAAGATTTTATGATGTCAACAAGGCCAAAGCGCTACGACCGAGGCCAGGCCGAGGCCAAATGCTTACGGCCAAGGCGAAGGTCGACACCATGGTTTTGAGGCGTTTGAAAAATATCGCAATGAACGCATCAGCAGCACTGACCAATGGCCTCGAAGACTTGCTTCAGCTCAGAAACTCTGATGAAGCCGGAATTGTCTTTATCGAACTGATTGAAGACATTTCTCCACGTCACAAGCTCCATCCACAACTTCTCAAACTCTTCAATTTCAAGCACTCCGGACCTGTCGTCCTGGCAACCGTTGTTAATGACAACACTGATCAATACATATAAACTTTGCTACCATGATCGCTAACTTTGCGCTATACATGTATATGACGACAAAAAGGAAAAAGAAGAGAATGTGATTAAAAAGTTAGCACAGTACAGAGTGGAAAAAACAAAAAAAAAATAAGACACAATGTGCAGAATCCAAAGTACCTACACCTTGCAACAGTAAAACAAATTACAAAGTACAGCAACACACAGTATAAAATGTGAACTGCAAAATACAAGATTACAAAAGACTAAGTAAAAAAGTACACAGCATAAAATACAGAAGCACAAAAGTAGGGGCCTACACCGTAAAAAAATAAACAGTACAAATAAATACAGAGTAAAAAAGGAAAACTCTTGTTTTTATCATTGTATTGAGTGCTTTACTGCTGTTTTGACTTTTCATTTATAGTTACTGACTACAGATAATGACCAAAGTACAAAAGTACAACGCACAAAATTGCAAAGTAAGGATAAACTTACATCCAGCATCGAGATCAGACTGCGACATGTCTCCAGATCAAACTTGTGATCTACACCCAACTCTAAACACAATATCAAAATTCAAAATTATCATTTCTGCCCACAACTACGTCAAAACATATGATTCCAATTTCTTTGTTTTTGACTGACCAAATTCTGCACACATTTTATTTTATATACTCAAAATATATCAACAATGACAAGAATGCATATACAACGATTAAGTAGAACAGGAAGACAGTCTCCAGCTGCCCTTGCAGTAAAAGATAAAATAATATCAGCAGAGAAGTAGTTCAGTAGCATAAAGTGAGGACTGCTAGTTGTAGAAATTGAAGGTTTTGAAAGTGACCAAATGATCGGACACACAACTGATTTGAAGTAGAGCTAAAAACTGCTACGGCGTGTCTACTTTTTACTCCGATCCAGGATGCCTCAATGCACTATGAATGTAAGTAAGTAACCATTTTGCAGTGGTCTTAACAGGACCAGAATAATAAAAGTCAAGACCAAATACGATCAAAACAAGGCCATCCTACAAGACAAAGGCTGAAAACAAAAATAAAGTAAATGGACTCTGTGTTTATTTTTCAAATGGGCTCAAGTGCTCAATTTTATTTGCACCTCTGACCTAAGGACCTAAAGACTAATTAACATCGCTGACAACATAACTGCTAGAAAGTGAATCTTAAAACAGTTACTGAACGGAAATGAAAGGCGACTTTTGCAGGCCTATACCATGCAGGCGAGTCTGCCAAGATCCTGGCCTTAAATTTATGGCCAAGACCGATGATAGCATCACTGATACCTCGTGAGAAGGCGGCGTTGAGCATCAGCTGTAGTTCGCGGTAGTCAACCGCGTGATCAGTGCCAGCGTACTGGTCAAACAGGTCCTGCGGGCTGGCAGCAGGTGGAGCGGGGTCACTGGACACCCCGCAGTGTTCAGTCCTGCGGTCCACGATTTCACTGCAACCAACCACATCAGCAAAGGCTTATTGGACGAGTTAAGTAGCATTTCCACTATTGCTGTGCGTTGTGTTGTGAGTGATAGTGACAGATAGTCAACACGTTAAGCGCTATGACGCGCTTCAACGCGCTGCAATAGATTTAGAAACGCCGATACCCCCTGGTATAATTATTATTCCTTGCCTCATCTGCATAAATCTTCACCATCCGTGAAATTATGATGAGCTCGACAGCATTAACCTCAATTTTCATTCTCACCAAGTAGCCTACATAAGCCGGATCAGGGTTCACAACATGGGATCTGAGTCTGTAATGGTTAAATGGTGTAGCTCTTTACAGAAAACATCTCAGAGCTATGGAGCGTTACCTGCCACCCGACGCAGGTAAAAACGCCCTGTCATAATCTCAGGCAGACAAGCTGGTATTTGACTTACCTACCCAGAGGATCGAAAGGCTAAGTCTTGGCTTTATATCGAAACGGTTTACCTGTACACAGACAGTTACCCATCCAAGTACTAACCACTTGATAGTGGCCCGAGTTGAACCAGTGCCTTCGCGATCGCAAGTCCAACACCCCAGTCGTTACATTACCAAGCCACTGACGGCCAATAAAACGTACTAACTCGCCACTGGCTGACTCTCTGTAGACCCTGAGCAGATAGTCTGCCTCGTCTCCGGCCTTCCAGGTGCAAGGTATGATGACGTATACGCCGGGTTCAACGACAAACTCTTGGGACAGTTCGCGGAAGTAGCACTTGGAGCCACGGCGGACCAACTGCAGGTCGGACTCGCTGAAATGAGAGTCATTCGAGTTGTGAGCTTTTCGGCCATCTTTCAGCTACACAGAGACACACGAATAAACACCAAGCTTAACTCAGCCTGGCCATTCATGCGGGGCGATACTGATAATGAGAACATATGATATAATACAGTGCACATGAATCAATTAAACTAAAACTCTCGAGTTTTTTGGCCATGACGTGCACAAATAGTGACCGATTTTTAGAATTCTTTAGCTGACACACTGGGAAAAATGTGAGATGGCGAAATCACAAAGACACCACCACGCTCCAAATACGTCACTAGGTACTACATTAAAATGAGAAAACCACAAAATTATAGGGAAGAAAAACATCGCTACAGCTGTGACTCTCACACGATTAAATAAAGATTTATAACTTAGTCACTGCATTCTGTCATAGAATTTATGAGTGGAAAAAATATAATTCAACAAGTAGGCCTACTTAAAGTCCAGATCATTGCTGTTTAACGATTTTGATGGTCAAAATGTCCACCATTTGCTAGCATGACACAAGCCTGTAAAACGCGCCATAAGCCTAATTCTCTAACATTTATACAACGATTGTACCTTATACAGGTTAAAGGTCATGGCTATGTTAGCGCATCGAACACTGTAAAGGGTTCGGTTACGTCGGGCGTTCTTCTGAAGTAGTGAGACGACCACGACGCATTTGTTTTCTTTCTCCGCTGCCGACTCGGAGGAAAATACTGAACGCTCCGGCAGACTAACGTTTACGCAGTACTGAGAGTTCGACCAGTACTCGTCTACAGGCAACAACAACAGCGACTACTATACTGCTGCAGTACTGTTGTAGTTGTAGGTGTACACCATAGTAAAGACTTAAACCAACACTCGTCTGAATATAGCAACAACAACTACACTGTTCATGAGATTACTCCCCTGACCCCAAAAGCTATTGCGCTATTATGTTGAATTTTCAGCAAATTCCTGACCCCATTTATTGTAAAGAAATTGTGGGGACGGGGGTACCCGTGGGGTGTGCGCTAGCAAGACTTGGTCATTCTTTATAGCGCGTGTGTAAAAATTTTAGGGTGCAGCACCCCCTAGTGGCCAAAATAGGGTCTGCCAAAAATTTCGATTTCCGTAAGTATGATTTGACCTTTACAGTGGAACAAAGTTCACCGGACGTTGTTCGCCAAACGCGAGAAAAATCGCGGTCGATCATGTAGGCCCCTACTTGTCCGACGTTGGATATCGTCATCCGTTTCGGATATATTTGTGGTCAAATTCTGAAGTTGTCCAAAATCACGCCGAATTTTGCATGTTTTTGGCCTCAAAAGTTTCACAATATTTTTTGGGAAACCCCATTTCGAAATTTTGGGACTTGCATTAAAAAGCGCTAGAAAATTTCGATTATGTGGAAAGATTTCACGGCCATCGGCTGACAGAGCTCAAAGATCTCGCGTTGAAAAAAAATTAAAAACGTCTGCGGTCATAATTATAAGGCCCGTTGGGAACTACCGTTTTGGGCAGACTTATTAACACATAAACAACTAGAAGCGCTCGTAAGAGTGCATATCTCCACCAAGTGAAGTAATTTAAACATTACGACAATAGCAACTACTACTACTACTACTACTATATTGTGACCATGCGTCTATCTGGCACCGTTATGGAGATATAGCGTTTCAAAGTACAGGTACTCAAACAAACAAACACATTGACGACACAATTGACAAACACATTGACGGACACACACGCGGACACACGGAACGACCAATCTGCTAATTTCTTCCAATATTCACTACGTTCACACTTGGCGGAAATAATTAAACATCTGCAGTAAAATATAAGGCCTGCCGTTACTAACGTACGGGCGGTCTAACAGAACAACAACAACAACAACTAGCCTATTGCTGCTGCTTCTGCTACTACTACTACCACTACAACAACAACTACTACTGCATGCAACAATAGGAATGACCGAAAGCATGGACACACTAAGTTACTACTACTGCTACTACTACTACAACTTTGTAGTTGTGAGTGCATAAAGCACCTGTTCGACAACAACAACTACTACAGGGTGGACCAAAAAAACTAAGCTATAACACACCTGAGAGCATGCTTCCACTGGCGTTGATGCCAAACTGCCAGGAGCCATCGAACGAGAGCTCGTGCCAGTCAGTGTGTCCCTTCAACAACAACAACAACAACAACAACCACTACTAAAACTACCATAAATAGCTATTATCGCTAAAAAGAAAAAAAATTACTTAATTATTTTAGCCAACAAAATCGCAAAAATGTGTTGGAATTAAGCCCACAATTTTGTCAAAAATTCTATTCGGGTCAGCTATTCTGAAGGTCCACTATTGCGAAAGTCTACTATTTCCACTAATCCTAAGCCTAACCCAAAGGCTAAACCTAACCCTAACCCTAACCCTAATCCTAACTCTAACCCTAGCTTTAACCCTAACTTTAACCCAAACGTCAGCACTGTGGCACGTATCTGCACAATGGACTTTCAGAATAGCGGACCTTCGGAATAGCGGGCCGGTACCAAAAATTCACGTGGCCGACACGCACTCTCACGAAGGCCTTCTAGTTGACTGATTGACTGGTTGTGTAGCTGAGTGGCCGGTCCGTGGGTCAGTTAATTAGTTATTTGGTCAGCTTCTCATTGGTTCATCGCTTGGTGGGTTGGTTGACTGATCGCATAGTAAAGTACTCACACCATTCTAATTTTACACAAATACATTCAAATTAGAGCCATAAAAATTGGTTAACCAATTATGAATATAAATGAAGTAATTGCTACGGCTCTAGTGTATATACACTGTGTCTCAAAAAAAGCATGTGACTACATTTTTTGCAATAACTGGAACAATGAATGTCCGATTATAATAATTTTTGGCACACTTATTAATGAGACTATATGTCAT
>Ga0209367_1012670_pt1 | contig 10974 bp, 10 predicted proteins | sample WorMetLIZISLAND2_FD_187412 | JGI IMG/M metagenome (GOLD analysis project Ga0209367, IMG submission 187412) | Marine gutless worms symbiont microbial communities from Max Planck institute for Marine Microbiology, Germany - Olavius geniculatus... ... | reverse complement strand
TAGAAATTGGCCTGTAGTTGGATGGAACGGACTTATCAAGAGAACGACCCTTAAGCAATGGTGTGACTGAAGCTTGTTTAAATTTATCAGGGAATCTGCCTTCAGAGAAGGATAGATTAGCCAAATACGCGATGATTTCAGAAAAAACAGATTGACAGCGTAAGATGAGGGAGGTAGGTATGATGTCCATAACGGACGACTTAGGAAGAGATGAGCTGAGTAGGCGTATTCGAAATTTTATTCGCCAGTTCTAGTTAATTCGTTTAAATGTTAATTGCCAAAAGTAGCAGAAGCGAAGCGGTAGACACTTGTGGTGCAAAGCAGTTGACAGTTATATAGCGACACTGCGACAGGAAGAAACAAAACATTCACCACTATCAATATTGATGACACACGTAGTAGAAAAATAGCATGACGTAGGCTACGATGTGGACTTATCTAATAGTGGGGGAGTTAGAATGAGTCGTTTGACGTTTAAAAAGTATGTGACTTATGGCCACCAGTGTTGATGTAGGCTGAAGAAAATTTCGGTTGTCTGTAAACGCCTAATTGGGTAGGCCTAGTGGACCTAGATACACTCTGGACTCGTTTCACAATCGAGAAAAAATTGGCTGAGGTAAGTTTAATTGTTAATGACAAATAAATTAATATCACTCACTTGTCGTCGTAGTCGGAGAACTTCAGCGGGTCTGAAAGTTCTCGGTCCATTGCGCTAGTTTGCAACTTTGGGAACGTTTGTATCGTGTTGTGAGTCCTGTCTATAGCTACGTCGTATTCGTACGGCAGGCCTATAGCGTGTGAACGCTGAACGTGTGTTTACATTGACGACCACACAAAAAGCCTGCGAGAAGCCATACTCAAACACACGCGAGTTATTGTAGCCACACTGTTGTTGCTGTCGTCTGCGCCAGGAAATAATAATTTTACAGTTGGGGTGTAGAGAAAAAGTGGAAAGCATCTCTTTTGTAGACCCTTTAGTTACACTACAGTAAAACTGAGTAAAGGCAATGTAGAAACAAAAGCTAGGGAAATAATTTCAAGAACATTTTATCTTCATTTCCTATCTCTTTTATCTAGTTCCACAGAATCGCTTTTGCAGCACAAGCTATTCCGCCTATTGCTCTCTTCGTAGCGTGCATCTGTCTGTCATCAGATCTGTCGTCTGTCGCATCCGTTAATCTTGCTTAAACTGCTCGGTTTACAACTTGTGGTGTCTAGTGACACGTTATTTGGGGGGGTTTGGCTCGCAAGCCAAAAAAGAAAAAATTATGGTCGAACCTTCAGCCAAAACATGCACTCGTAAATTGCAGTCAAACCGTCATGCACCTGGCAAACACAAGAAAGGGGCTGAGTAAATTTAACTGTCACATTAATTTCGCTTTTTGCCACATTACGTTGATTCTTGTTTGTTGGTTTAGCTAAAAGGTCTAAGGGGCAATTTTGCTTTCTTGTTGTCGACACACGTATATAATTACAGAAAGTTATAATAATAAGCTTATTTAACAGCCTGCTCTGCTGATGGCATTTTGGACTCACAGACCCGTGGCTTAGCATTAAAAATTTAATCCAGTTTTATAGATTATGTCTCCTAACTTTTAGCTGCTGCTCTCTGTATAGGTTTAGGCCTACTATTGTCACTCCGTGATCTACGTCGTAGTCGATCCAACGCAGCAGCGCTTTGTTGTCATATTCTTGCATTGCTGTAGCTCGGCGCCACAAATTATGCATAGTGACTGATGAAGATGGCTATTAAAAAGCCGTATAGCGGTTATACCTATCGATTAGCAAGAACGTTGTTTAATTTCACACGATTTTTTGCATTCGATTCGCATCTTTTTGCGCAAATCTTTTTTCTGTTAAATTTCTTAACTGGGCTATATTAATCTTCATAGGCCCCTATGCTACTTTTTACTTAACTTTTTTCCCATTTTGCTTTGGTTTTGTGCTTGTTTTGTTGATGCCAGCACATTTCTACGCTGACGATGGCCAACTGTACATAAGTGCACCAGCTTCGTCGGCTGCAGACACCACTGCTCGGTTTGTAGCGTGTTTTACGGCAGTAGATGCGATGCGTGGATGAGGGCCAACCGATTGCGACTGTATGCCGAGAAAACACAGCTTATCTGGCTCGGCACTCGACAGCAGCTCGAGAAACTACCTACCGGCGACGTCCAGCTACTGTCTGCCAGCGTTCGTCTACAGTCAGTTGTTCGTGATCTGGGGGTAACTCTGGACAGTCAACTAACGATGGCTGATCATGTCACGATGGTCTGCTGCGCTGGTTAATATCAGCTGCGCCAAAAAAACGTCAGATCATGCAGTCACTGACGCCGACAGTCGCTCAGACGTTTGTCCAGGCCTTCATCGGCTATCGGTTAGATTATTGCAATTCGTTGCTATATGGAATTGCCGACAGCCAACTAAGGCGTCTACAGTCCGTCCAGAACGGGGCAGCACGTTTGATGACTGGTATGGCGGCGTACGGAGCACATCACACCAGTTCTGCAGTCGCTGCACTGGCTACCGGTCCGGCAACGGATTTTGTTCAAGCTGGCGGTATTGGTTCACAAGTGCCTCAATGGGCGTGCACCTGCCTACCTGACAGATGACTGCCGCCTGATCCGCTGCCGCCGGTCCAGTTTTAGATCGTCGTCGTCCGCGATCAAACTGAAGGTCCCACCGACAAGAACGACGTTTGGCGACCGATCTTTTGCCGTCGACGGACCACGTGTGTGGAACAGCCTGTCGGCATCCATTCGCGACCCGTCATTGACACTCGCTGTTTTCAGCAACAGACTCAAGACCCATCTCTTTGAACAGTGGCTGCGGCGTCTGTGATTTTGAACAGACGCCTTTAAATGTTCTAACTAACTAACTAACTATACTGGGGTCACAAATTACCAAAACTCCTTTTTTCCAACAGATATGGTGTGATAGATTGCATCGCAGAGTCTGAGTTGTTTGTGAATGCTCAGTGATGCTCATTTCACTTCGATTAACCCGGATGTTGCTTCCAGTAGGAGTACGTGCTACTGTCACAGTAGATTAATTAGGTTCGAGCCACCTGGATATAGCCGGGGGCGGCGGATCAACTAATCCGTGTCGCTGGCTCATCGATCTCAGAGATCATCGCCGCAGACGTTAATAGTAGTCGCGGATTTGCCGTTGGCGCCGTGGCGTTAATCTCAGCCGCAGATATTTAAGTCTATTGGCGAAAATACGAACGAAATGGGGAATTAGGCTAAAAGCATTTCCGGGGCCACCAAAACAAAAAGCCCAGCTCTCGTTCGGGCGAGCCGACCGTACCGCCTGTATCCGAAAACCAGAGTCCGACTTCCGATGAGTGACCCGGTCGCGAAAAAAGCGATTTCCTAGAGTATATAACTGCGGTCACATACACGCTATGACGCTGTTATATTGAGCGCTACAATCAACGTTAGGATACAATACGGTAATTGGGCACACGTGGGTGATGGCTGCAAGCAGAAACTTCGCATTTAAAGTTGTGGCCAAACCGCTGCAGATATAGGCTTAGAGACATGACTATTGACAGCTTAGTTATAGAAACTCTTCATCGCCGACCGTTACGCACCGTTTAGCCACAACACCGCACGATTGGCATAGCAGAGTGCGTAGACTTTTCAACTTCAAGGTCATCCAAGGTCGATGATTTTCATGTTATCTGAAAGGGCTTATGCAACTTTCTTTCATTCGACGATGGACAGACGACACATAGTATAGGGTGGGCCAAAAAAACCGGACCTGTTTGAGCGTTAATAACTCAGCGATGGTTAGTGGTAGAAAGACGTGTGATACGTCAAAAGTTTCAGAATGCTGTAAAGAATTAACGACAAATTTGCATAGTAAAGCATTTAAATATTCTTTGCCCAATTTGCATAAATATTCATCACCCCCGATATTCGGCCAAATTTGACTGTAACACATGGATTTAACATGGATATTTGAGCTTTTATAACTTAGCGATGTTTATTGATGAAAAAGCGCGTAATATGCCAAAAGTTTTGAAATTGTATACAGAAGAAGCGTACAACTTGCATGTCTCAGCATTTAGATATTCTTTGCCTGATTTACACAAATCTGCCCCACCCCTAAAATCATGCTAAATTGGCAGTAACACGTGAATTTAAGTTATATTTTCATTCAGCATACAGTGAAATATCAACAATCATTAACACATACGTTGACTCGTTGAGTTTAGATGAAATTCGACATAAGCAGTTGCCCAGCTTCTGCATTCATAACCGTCATCAGTCTTGTTAGGTAGGCAGCTGATCGATCGCTGGAGTCAATGTGTTTAGGATCAGCTGAGCCGAGCATTCGATTAGCACACGTTTTAGCTGGTCAGTTACTGAAATTTTGTGACCATGCTATCTGTTGCAATGCCCCCACACTGAATAATTCACAGAATTTAAATCTGGACTTTTTGGCAGTAAGTTTTTGAATTCAATGAACTCGGGCACATGGGAGTGCATGCAAATGCCTAATTTCAGGGGTAATGAAGATTTATGCAAATTAGGCAAAGAATATTTAAATGACTTGCTGGCCCTCTTTGTCTACAACATTCCAAAACTTTTGACATATGACTCGCCTTTCTACGGGTAACCATCGCTGAGTTATCAACGCTCCAACAGGTCCGGTTTTTTATGGCCCACCCTGTACTAAAGACTCAATCTTAACAACCAGCCAAAAACTTTGACGGAAAAGATGCCAGTGCAAATTGTTCCCAGCCATTGTCCTAGCTTTCTGCGACATATCTGATAAGTACTATTAGGCAGTTTCTACATCGCGCGGTGTCCCTGCGAGAGCATGACTTGTTTGACACGTGAGATGGCCGCGCCTAATACCTGTGCGATAAAATTTAAACAGAATTGTATACACGTACTTCAATTGCAGATTGCCACATGCAGTGGCGGTTTTAGGCCTGAGCCGGAGGGCACAGGCCCCTCCAGTTTTGCTCCAGGTTCCCCCAGTTTCGTGGCGACCCATAATTTTTTTGCAAAGATAACACAAATATCTGATTTTTTGCGTAACGAAATTTTAAATAGTGGGCAAATTTGCAGCTTCCATTGAATGCTCAAAAACCAAAAGTGCTTCAGCTTTAGCCCCACCAGGGGCTCTGCCCCTAGACCCCGCTGGGGGCTCTGCCCCCAGACCTCCGTTATAGGCTCGCGCTACCGCGCTCGCCATGGAGCCGTGCCCCGAAATATTCAGGGCTAGATCCGCCACTGGCCATATGTGTCAAAAAGCGGTGCTGTCGCAGCAAGACCGAGCGGCGCGCTGTTTCAATAAAATTACGCTGCTGAAGAAATGGAATGAAGTGCACTGTTCTTAGATTTCTGTTGCACAATCTCTGCAATTTTCCGTTCATAGAGGCCCTAAGAGCAAAAGGGAGTAAGTGAGGAAGCGGAGAAGACGAAAGATAGCACCTGTTGGCAGTGGCGGTTCTAGCCCGCAATATCTGGGGGCACGGTCCCATGCCGAGGGCGGTAGCGCGAGCTTATAGCGGGGTCTGGGGGCGGAGCTCCTAGCGGGGTCCAGGGGCAGAGCCCCTGGTCAGGAGTTCAGGGGGCAAAGCCTCCCTGAAGCTGAAGCACTTTTGGTTTTTTGTACCTTCAATGGAAGCCGCAAATTTGCCCGTGGATTTTTCTAAAATTTGGAAACGCGAAAAAGTCAGATATTTGTGTTATCTTTGCCAAAAAATCATACGCAGCCACGAAACTGGGGGGGAAGCTGGAGCAAAGCTGCAGGCTGTGCCCCCCGGCCGTGGCCTAAAACCGCCACTGCATGTGGGCTTCGTCACTAAATCCGCCATACTTTATTTAAAAAAGCAGCCACACGTGCAAATAATCACATAACAACCACGTATGGCCCCTCCCGTGAATTTTTTTACGGAAGCTCATGATTTCGTGTTCTCTATCGGGGCTTTGGTCACCTGCCCCTCCCGCAGCACAGCCTCACGCCCATGCTGCGCCAGCATTCACTATGGTGGAGCATCGTGTGATCGTAATGGTGAGTTGGTCGAATTTATGTAGTCGTCACTCGCCGGGGTAGGCCTAGTATAAAGCGCGGAGAGATGGGAAGGCGGAGCTCGGTGGCGAGGCAAGTGGGCGGACGCACGACACAGATGTATCGAAGCACGGTGGTCGTAGTGGCGCAATGATGCAAATCACAACATCTGTTGCCATCATCATCATCATCATCCCTGCAGCTGTTAACCTTCTTCTGATTTCTGAAGCGCACACTTCATCATCTTCATTTCAGCAACTATCACGCCATTCATCATTCCAGCAGCTCTGTTCTGAAGTATTTAGAACAATGAACTGTCCGTCGTTGGACCTTCAAGTCCTTTAGTTCACTGCCAGAACAGTCGAATGATTTCTGATTTCTTCTTTCTTATAAAGCGTCAAAATAAAATAATAGATTGGTCGCTATGCGGCGGCGACCGAAGATGCCGACTTCACGCAAGTCTCAAAAGGCTTCCGAAACATTTTTGGCACGGAAAACGCTTTTTGGCCCGATACATATTCAAAAATGTGAAAATGGTGCACGGAGTTTTAGCAGAAATATTTTTACACCAGGCCTGGCCATGCTGGCCTGGTTTATACCCTTCTTGTATTTTTTGTTATTTTCTTTATTTTTCGCTTTTAAAAAGAAAGGACCCATGTGCACGCAAAAAAACTGAAAAGTGAAAAGAGCCCTAAATACGCCATTAGCTTTGGCTATTTTCATCGAGCATGCGCAAAATCGGCTAAACCTTAGAGACAGCTCTATTCGTCGCTGCCATTTCACGACGTGATTACGGCAGCGTGGCGGGCCGTTGCTCGCTGTCGGTCCTTTGTGGTGTTTAGATAGAGCACGCAGTCGCCGATCGACTGACGGACAGTCGGACAGTCGCTATATCGACTGATGCATTAAGTCATTAGCGCTCGCTGACTAACTGCCACAATGGACCGCCCGACCGCGCCGTTTAACTGTCATATTTCGGCCCAACTCGCTACATCCGTTCTGTCAGCGGCCATGATGGATCACGTGACTGTGTAAGCCCGGGCCGCCATACTGCAGCTTCAAGCGGTGCATTTCGTCACATGGACACGACGCGACGCCGCGAATTCTTCAAATCACATTACGTCGCCGACTTCCGGTTTTATCCGCAATTTTGCACACACGCATGGTGAAACAAGTCCTGAAAATTGCCGATAGTTTATTTATTTAACAGTAATATACTGCCAAAACTCCAATGTTTTAAATGCTATATAACACAGACTTGTAATAAGTAGGCCTATAATATAGGCCAATGCTATTTAAACACATAGCTATGGAACTTCATATACGTTGCTGCCAAATTCCATCCAACGGCTTGAGTCTGATACACCGACGGAGAAACCGATCTCACCGGTATAATAAGGTAACAACTGCAGAGACACTATGGTGGAGGAGCGCTAATAGTACAAACGAACTGAAACGACATGAGTTAAAGATACATCGGATTAACGGATCAGGCTGATCATTCTGCGTACTGCCGCCCTCCGCCGCGCCTCTCCCGGACGTTCAGTTCGATAAATCTTGTCCGGGTCCCGGGTGCCGCCGTGATAAAATAATTACGGCGTTTGCGTTTAATACGTAAATAGAGACAGGGAGAGATAGAAAGAGAAAATGTCTAAAAGCTTGTCAGCGGCTGCAGCGTCGACTGACACATCGGTCACGTGGTGTGTTGGGCGCCGAGGTGCATTAAGCGCTGCGGTCGCATCACTTCCGGACGTACGTTCGTTTGCTCGACCACGTGACGCAGCGGGAAACAGCTCCGATAGTTTGCATGACGTGACATCAGCTATGTTTTCTATACACGACTCTCGTTTATCCAAGCCTTTCCAAGATGGGTGGTCAGGCTGAGTTGACCTTGGTGGCTGGTTGGTTACATATCGAGATGGTTCAAGTACTTTACCCGGTTCATCCGAGTAGTAACCGGGCCCCGCGTACAGCAACTTCGATAATCGACACCAACGAGTCCACACTGCGGTCTACACGTTGAGCTCCTTAGAAAAAGTATGTTTATACGTACGAATTAAAACATCCAGTAGGTCTCTATCGTGTATACAATGCATGATTAAAGATATTTTAATTTCTTGTTACATTTGTGCACATTGCACACCGTGAGGTAAATATTGTGATTAAAGATGTCTCCACTATACGACATGTATGCAGCCGTCTGCGTAGTGCGGCCTATTAGGACGGCAGCGTAACAAACAGAGACGTCATGGAGATTGATCCCCAGTTTATCACGTGGCTGGCGGTCTGTTGTTTGATTGTTGTCCAACCAGTCTAGATATATTAGCCATTAGCGGCTCGGCTGCAGCGGCTGGCAGCGTGGGACGGGTGGCATTAGCGGTCGTTTGCGAGGTTTTGTTTGAGAATGTTTCAATCAGACCGGCACCGGCGCGACAGTGGTGATAGTGATGGGCCTCTGCCGCGTCTGATGCTTGGTTGTGTAGGCCTACAATTATCGTGTCAACGCGTCACTGGCCACTTGTTGGACGTCTGATTGCGCCGAGACAAACACGAAGTTTACACGCTGTGATGATACAAGCTGGTAATTAGGCAGTTACCCCAGTGCCCTCCTCTTCCCTCCGAGTTCTCCTGCCCTTATTTCGATCCTTAGTGCACCAAATTATGTGCAAGAAGTCTGCGAGTACGACAAATCAAATTGCGTCTAGTTTGGGCTTAACCGTACTGAAAACCTTCCTTTTCTCGATATTGATGCCGTCGCCGATCGTTGGCGGCGCCCGCGCCCTGTAGGTTGCAGTGATGCGGTAACGTGATTTCCGGAACCGGAAATAGTTGTGCCGTTGATTTCGTTACATTTCATAATACGTCGGTTACACGAAAAAGCGTACGGCCCTTTATAATTCTGTCCAGTTCGAAACGTGACTCATGAATAACTTGAATTGTGCGTTGCACATTGACCATTTTTTACAATGTTATGACTACCGCTACGAAAAGGGTGGAATTCAATTACCGTGTGGTATTCTGTCTACTTGTTTTCACTCAGATTACTTTAAAAGTTTAGATAAAAAAATTTACTAGCACGCACAGTCGTTTGGTGTCAAATAAGTAAAAACGATCAAAATCCAAAATGACTTTTTCCATTAGTTTTCCGGAATTTTAGTTCTTTTCCGTAATACATTTTAGTAATATAATAAAACATTATTATTATATTACATGCAACAGACATACTGGCTGAAGTTTGTGCTTTATTAATATATTTCTAAGACTTTGTAGTTAAATCAGACTCAACATTTATGATGTCCAATTAACTGAAGCAAAATTCGAATTGATTCCATTAAGATTTTGGTATAAAATAAAAGTATATAACTTTAGGATTAAGACTTAATTTTTTAAGTGATGCCGGTTTATATTCTAAAGCAAAGCCTAAATTTAGCAGAAAACTCATTGTGTTCAACCAATGGATGGTGAACGAAAGTTTTAAATATAGAAATACTACAAAATGTTGGACTATTCTGTCCTTCATGGTTGCTTTGCTATTTTAGTTAACTTTGTATTACCATGGTTGTGCTACCATTGTATCATGGTGATGTCATGTTGAATAAAGATTTTCATTCTGCAGTGTTCGCGTGAATACAAGTTCTGTGGTCTACGCGCCGAGCGCCGCGAAAAGGAAATGTGTCAGTGAGCATGCGCATTAGCGCGTCGTGGTGTGCTGTTAATGGCTTCATTCAAAGACATTGATTCCACGTGTCAGTGTAACGAATAAAACAAAAACACACCAACAGACAGACGGATGAACAGAGTGAATACACCATCCTGTTGCGCTGGGGTCTGCAGGACAGAAGAGAGAATGTCGATTATATTGACTGCTAGGCTACATGCATGGCAAAATAAAAAGTGACCTCACCAGCACGAGAGTGCCGTTCTGATACAGACAATTAAAACCGCACGCTTTCGATACAATCGCGACATACTGCACCGTCATTAACAGCTAACACGCACAGCTTTATTACGCCAATTATCTGATTATTTATATTTTCTCGATATAGGCTACTGCAATTAAATGCCGAAAGCCGATGTTTGGCCGCAGAGAGACTTAAGCGTGACCTGTCTATTTGTTTAAACGTAAAACAAATGTTTAGACGTGATCGCGTGCAAAATAAAACAAAACGTTTGCGCAATATTTTTTTGCAATTTGCGAACGTTTTGTTATACCTTTTCCTAACTCAGCTCTCTGTAGGTTTTGGGCCTACGTTTAAGTTTGCGGTTTTTGCACTTGAAACTTGACAAATAATTAACCGAAATCGGAGGTTGGACGGGGGGAAAAAAGCGGGCGGATCGAGAGCTAATTATTCATGCGAAGTTAGGCCGAGCTAGCGAGCTTGCTGCTGTCGGAGCAATTAAACTGGCGCAATTTGTCGACAAATGAAGATGGATTTGAACGTGGTCAGCGGCATAGCTTGCTGCCATGAAACATGCGGCTTCTCGTACAAGCTACCCCACGAGGCACGACGGACTCTGCTAACGCTCTGGTTCCTTTCTTTGCTTTCGATAGTGTAACGATGTGTTTACTTATCGGTGGGGAGGGAAACTAATCATCGTGATTGAGTGGGATTGAAACATTTGACTGTTTAGGAACAGAAATATTAGATCATATTACTTACTGGCGTGTAGCAAGGCCACCGGGAATTCCCGTTCGGGAATTCCCGGGAATTCGCCGTTCGCAAAATTCCCGCGGGAATTCCCGGGAATTTTTATGAATTGACATTTTTGCACTAGCCAATACTGTTTTCCCTTAGTTCTCCTCGCTGGAAGCGCCTTTCCCCTATCGGGGACGGACCGGTCTTGTAGGAGCCCCGGGTTTTTCCTGGGATAGACCACGGAAATCTTCTGATAGTTTTCAGGCCCATCTAGCAGCAACACGATAGCGCTTTCTGCCTTAGCATGGAA
>Ga0209367_1012668_pt1 | contig 10975 bp, 9 predicted proteins | sample WorMetLIZISLAND2_FD_187412 | JGI IMG/M metagenome (GOLD analysis project Ga0209367, IMG submission 187412) | Marine gutless worms symbiont microbial communities from Max Planck institute for Marine Microbiology, Germany - Olavius geniculatus... ... | reverse complement strand
CATCAGTTTATACACTTGTTAACGGCAACATTTAAGGACTTGCACATCGAAAACAGCAAAAATTACAAAAGGTGATATTATTCAGCAGCACATTGACACACAGTCAGTGTGATGCGGGCAATATCAGCTTTTGTAATTTTTGCTGTTTTCGATGTCCAAGTTCTTAAATGTTGCCGTTAACAAGTGTATAAACTGATGTTTTGTACATTTATTATACAAAAGAGTCTCGAAGCTGGAAAGCTGCAAATCCAAAAGAATAGCTGTAACACTATACAGTCTGTCATAACCAAAAAATGTCTTTATACATCTGTGTAAGAGATATCTGCGAGATTTTTGTGTCTATTTGGGGGTTTTCGGGGATGGGCCAGCGAATGCTGCCAATCGAATTTCAACTTCTAAGTTTTTTCATACAATTAACTGTATAAGTATTCCACTATTAATCCAAATTGAAATGCAACAGTACTAAATGTAATAATAAGTAATGCAGAAGTAATGCAGTAACAAGAAGCCGACCGTACTGGTTGTCATTGACCTTCAAGTTCATCCAAAGTCGATCATTTTTATGTCATTGGAAAGCCAATATGCCACTTTCTATCGGTGTTCATTAGCAAACTCGACCCTATCTCTCACCGTTTCCGAGATGTGGCCGGTTTTCCATTGAACTTTCTACCGACCTTCATTCAACCACAATTTGAAAATGCTCCCTTTGCGCTATAGATGGCTGAAATTTTGCATGCCTAAGTTTAACACACATGGCCAATTATTCGTCCAAAAAGTTTCCCCTACGTACGATCTGAAGCTTAGCCACAATAGGGCCTACATCCGTGACAGACGGACGGACGGACAGGCAGACAGACGACAAACATGACAATGGCTCGACCGTTACTTAAGTACGGTCAGCTAAAAATCGAAACCTGGTCCTTTGGCGTCGTGTTCCAGCAATCTGCCCAGACGAAATATGACCGCTCTCTCGTATTCTTGCACGACCTGCGCATGCACGAGTCAACGCCGCGTACTATGTTCATTCACGATCACAGAATACAGGAAGTAAATATAGCCTAGTTGCAGGAACGAACACGTGTCATCGCATGTCAGAATTATTGTCGCCTAGCGGTGTCATAGCCTAATTGAACCTGAAGACAGCCCACACTGCAATGCTTTGTAAATAAAACAAGCAGGGGCGTCATTTAGGGGGGAGGGGGCTGAGGGTCTACGGACCCCCAAGGATTTATGATTTCAGTTCTTTCTCTGTAAATTGTACCTTTGATTAAACGTGAAACAGCTAAAATGTCAAATTTGTGTTCTTTTTGCTGTGTTACAGTAGTTTTCCGACGAGACATAGAACATGTATGCTTGCAATAGACTTTGGTTGATTAATGGATTTTAAATGGCAACACGTAAACTAAGCATAATATACTTATGTATACGTAGGCGAGTAAAGAAACATTTATTATTCTAGCAGTTGGACTCAACAGTTGAGTACAATTTTGTCAGTTCAAGTGTGTTATAGAACATGCAAGGTTGCTAGAGTGGAGAAGTGCTAGATTTATTGGTCTGTTAAAATATACATTTACTGTGTAAACTGCATGAAATTTGGTCAACTGATTTTCAGGAAAGTCATTCAAATTGTTGCCACGAGATGTCACTTTTTAATCCTGAAAATGCACCAAATTCGATTTCGGCTGCGGCTCCGCCCCAGACCCCGCTGGGGGAGCTTACAGCGCTCCCCAGACCCCCTAGCTGGATTTAAGGGGTCTACTTCTAAGGGGAAAGGAGAGCAGGAAAGGGGAAAGGAGGGAGGGAGAAAGGGGAGGGAAGAAGGGAAAAGGGAAGGAAAAGGAAAGGAAAGGAAGAGGGGAGGAGAGTGTACCCCCAAGGATTTAGTGAAATGATGCCACTGAAAACAAGTCCATGCGCCACAATTTTAAGACACTTATCATGGTCTCGTAGTCCAGTTCGTAGAGCCCCGGTTCCGTGCATGATATTAATTTTTGCTTTTTACGTGCACTTTTTTCGCGAAATAAACTTCACATGTTTTGTGCTGTTCCTTTTTTCAACCATGGGTAATACATTAAGTAGAACATCGTTATTTTCGTTGTATTGATAGAATGTAGTTCACTTAGGCCTATGCATGCACTTCTTCGTGTTGTCGTTAATATGGACCAAGCAATGAATGGCCGCCAGTTTACACCGTCTGACGTGGCCGCCGTAATTATGTGTTCATGAAGCATCAAAAGTCTGCTAACTTAGCCCACTATTTTGTCGTCCGAAGTCAACCAATCATTAGACCAACTACTCGCGAAAGCGACGAAAGTGTCAATGGATTCAGTATTGACTGACTAAATCAAACGCATCTAAAAATTAAGCGCAATACATAATGCCGTTATCATATGTAGCCTATGTATATTCCCAGTGACGTCGACATTTCTTTAAAGACAACATTTTAACGATTACACCTGATTGTAACTACAGCAATGGACGCTGACCGACGACGTACAGCACCATCTTCCATGCAGTCTCCGCAACCACGGGAGCGCCGTCAACACAACAATTAGGCCTATTTCGTTTAAAAACAACTTAATAAACTTTCGCTCCATTTTAGTGCTCTAAAATTGTTACTGCATAGGTCTCTACTCACTTATATATATAGCCATCTGTGCTTTTAACCCGACAATCGTTTTTATTTTACTTTTATCTTACTGTTACAGTATTATTTTGTAACAAATGTACTTTTTGTTCCGTTCTGAAAGATTACATCATTCTTATTTCATTAATTATCTTACTGTGCAAAAAGTATTTAGGCCTATTGTCGTTTAAAAACGGCTTAATAAAATTTTGTTCCATTTTAGTCCACTTGGTGTAAACGTGACTATTTAGAACTTTGGCAGCTTTTAACGACAACACTTTCTTGCTGATATTGTGGCCTAGCAAAGAAACGATCGCATTAACGCAATAAAGTAGCGACATAAGACACGCATGAATTGCTGTGTTGGCGGAACTGGCGTGGTTGCAGCGACTGGACGGTGGTACTGTACGTCGCCGGTCGGCGTCCATTCTCATCACGTATATATAGCACTGTTGTTAGTCACGCCGTACGCGCTAGTCGACATGTAGTAGTGCCGACTGGACACGACGGACGGCCGCCTTTTCGTATTACGTCAGATTTATTTTTTGCCGGCCGGTGGCTTGCGTGATTGCACGCTATTGTTTAGAATTAATTACTTTTGCTTCGTCCACTCACTTACATGCGTAGCTCTCACGCTAGTTTCGACTGTGCATTTTTCTGCCAACATTCCTGCATAAACAGAATAAGATAGTGTTTTAAGTTTATCGGTCGCCATCGCCAAGGAGTCGGTAGCGCTGGTATTTAACACTATGTTACTGCGCGGTTTATGCGTTTGTCTTGCCAAGTTGCTGAATCTGTTGAATTTGTTTGGATAATTCAAATAACATTCTGCAGTCAAAATAATTTCATTAGAAAAAAATTGCCATAGACCTACGACAAGCAAGTTGACAGAACAGCATGTTTAACACTATTAGAATATGTACTCACGAGATTCAAACCAATCTGCACCGATGACCACGTTCCTGCTATTCGAATCCCGTTTGACGTAGGCCTAAGGCGCGCTACAGGTGCTGTTTACTTAGGCCTAAATGTACTTAACTTGCTTGACTGGCGTGGATTTCAACTGAAAGGCTGCTGGGAGAAAACATTATCTTTGGCGAATTTGCGCCTGTTAGTGCTTGCAAACGTATCAGTTTTGCACAAATTTTATTAACCTTTTCCATAAATAGGCCTACTAGCAACTATAGGCTAAACTCCGGCAGTTCCATAGTGAATAACATGACAGTTGGTTCACTGGCTCCTGGCGGCTGTAATAGTCTATCATATTTGATACAGTCAGTAAGAAACTAATTGCCAATGCCGTCTTCTCCATGCACCAAATGTAGCAACCCGTCAAGTGCACTTGGTCACTACACCAGTGTTTTTCAATCTTTTTGCTGCAGCGGAACCCCACACAAGCGGGCAGGTCACTCACGGAACCCCATACATTGATTCGTGACCGTGAGTCCAACGACGTAAGCTGAGGGAGCTACAAACTCATTTCCCTAGCAGGGCAGGGCCCCCATGGCCCGGGAAAGACAAAGCAGACAAAAATGACTAATTTTAACATGAAATTTGACTGTATTAGTAGGCAGCAGTAAGCCTACGTTATTGTTTTAACCAAACACGACGGGCGAGGCGGTCGTCGACGGCCGCTTATTATAGTCCCGCCACCAAGTCAGAAAACTTATCACGCAGACGCCCTTGGACAGATACGTGTCTTTTAATTTTCTTTTGTAGAATTTTAAAGAATTGGATTGACTAAGTAAATAATTAAACGATTTCGTTACCATGACCCTAATCAATCATTCTCCTTTTTTCTTCATTTTTGATAATGCACTAATCCTCGGAGTTGAGTAATGTCGTGCAGGCTTACAATCCAAATATGCCATGATTACTAACAACAAAAATTATTCAACACAGTAGGTCTATGCAAAATAGACGCACAGAAACGCAATTTTGAACAAAGGATTCAGTGGTAATTATATTTCTACGACATTGTCTGGCGTGATTTCGCACGCTTGGTTATTTGCTACTGGCCAGCTGTGGGACCCTTGGCAGACGCTCGCGGAACCATTGGGAACCCCTGTTGAAAATCACTGGCCTAATTTCAGGGATAACAATGATTTATGCAAATTAGACAACGAATATCTAAATGATCCGCTATGCAAGTACGTCCCTTTTCCTTAGATCATTCTGAAACATTTGACATATCACACACCTTTCTACCATTAATCGTCGCAAAGTTATCGACACTCAAACAGGTCAGGTTTTTGGACCACCCTGTATACCTATGTTTGTTTAGTCAGTGTTCACAGTTGTTGCCGTCTTAAAGTATTCGCTGCGCCTTTTCATTTAATGTTCTGTCAGACAAAATTGACTGATGGATTGCTTGGTATTCATTGTGGGAGGTCGACGTCGTGTTGGTGGTCAAATGATGTGCTCAGACTTAACATGCAACGACGCAATGCCTCAAGCGTCATGCGTTCTCTGACCATAAATCTGATAAACGTCAAAAAAATTATAATAAACGTTAATAAACGAGTTTATTAGGAAGAAGAATGTAAACGTTTGTAAGCTAAAAGTAAACTTACACAGAGCGTAAGTTTGAATATTAGGCCTATTATTTTGATAATTCCAAATTCCAATAAAAGTTTTTCTCATTGTTAAAGAATGTCTTACTCCAGATCTGTGACTACCGTTTTACGAAAATGCCCAGAATTCATCCACTTTAATCTTATAGCTACGTGAAAACTATAAGTTGAGTTGTCCTGTCCACTAATTATCTTCGTCGCTGTCATAATTTTGTTTCGTTTCGCTCATGTGATTTTTATTGAGATAAACGTTCACAAAATAATAAACGCGTTTACAAATATTTTTTTGTAAACGTTTTAAACGTTTATCACATCGATGTCTCTGACACCTTCACACCGTGCGTCATAAAACATGTTCGGACAAGACCGATTCCGCGTTTTATCACAGAATTAAATACACGTAGCCTACCTGTATATCTGAATCCTGTGGCAAATCGTATTACTTTACCATCATCAACATTCGCTTTGGCAACAATATTAGTTTCAAATAATGACAGGCCGTGCGGTAGCGCAGTGAGTGAGTAGGGTTTAACGTCCCGCCCGACACAGTATAGGTCATTTCGGGGACGGCTTTTGCAGGCAAAATCGCATATACACATAATAACCAAACAAAAAGTTTAACTTTCATAAAAAGTTTAACCTTTATAAAACACAAACAAGTAATTTGAGAAAAGCTCACGTGACGCGCGATAGCAGCGGTCCTGCCACTTTGGCAATCAGTATAGGTCTACAGCAATAAGATTACCTTAATACATCTTGAAATAGTAATTAAGTTTAAGGCCTCCATACGGAAGACTCTTTAAATTTGAAAGATAAAAAATTACATTTTAAAAAATGTACGTTCTGTGCTAAAATGTCATACGCAGGTTGTCCAGGTCCATCTCCAGCCATTTCGGCGCAATTGACTCTTAAAATGTGTGTCGCAGCCGGAAATCGCAAGATCATCGACGTTGACGCCAATAAAAAGCTTGTCACTTTTGCTTGTTATGATAAGCAGCATGTCTGTGCCTGTCTGCAACCGTTTTCACGCTACACGAGATATTTGCGGTAAAATAACCACTTTTTATGGGGGCAGAGATTGACATAGAAAAGTTGCCTATAAAATTTTCAGCATTGAACGTAGATTTTGACGGTTTAAGTCTCGATTTTCTAGGTTCAAGGAAACCTGCGCACGAGGGCATCAAACAGCGGTACCCCCCTAAAAGTCGTTATTATACCGTTGGCCAGTCTTTCATGAAAACGGTTGCAGATGGGCATGGACATGCTGCCTATCGCAACAAGCATTAGTGACGAGCTTTTCAGTCGTATCAACACCGATGACTCTGAAAAACACTAAACTTTCGAAATAGGACGTTTTTATTGATTTTTGCGATCTTCGGCTGCAGCGCACACTCCAAGTATTGCTGTTGGTTCCATGTCAATGTCGTGTCACGCACATATGGACACTAAACCCCCCCCCCGCCGCGAAATATTATGGGTCTATACTGCTTGCAGCTGGTTTTCAAAAGCGTTCGGCGACGTCGGCGTCCTATATCTGACGCAATCTCACATGGTGCTTTTAATCGCATATTGTATCGGTATAAAAAAGACCATCAAACAATAATGTTGAATTTTGCAGTTATTGTTGGAATATGGCAATAACGCACCTTTTGATATAAAGTCGCCTGTAAAAATTTTTCATGGTCGGACCAAAAAGGGAGGGGCATCGCACCGTGGTCCTCCCCCTAAATACGCCATCGACTATTACAACTACTGCTGCTGCTGCTGCTCGTTTCCATGGAAGCCTAGGTTGGCTGTAATAGACTTCGACTGACATCATCTAATTGCCAGACTCTCAAACACTTCCCGTCAAATGCAAGGATCTTGGTGATATTAATTGTACAAGCCTAGGTATAGCCCGCATTGTCTAAAATTTAAATTTCGTTGCCATGGCAACAAGAGTTAGTGGGGGTAGAATGTGATTGGTGGCGTTCAATGGCCCATTTCCGATAACCCCTCTACAAACGCAAAAAATCTCGACGATATGTTTTACACAAGCCAAGTTATACCCCATTTTGTCCCAAATTCGTTGTCTTGGCAACGAGGGTTAGTCGGGGTAGCATTCGATTGGCAGAGTTCGATGGCCCATCGCCGAAAACCCCTTGAAGAGCAAAAATCTCGCAGATATCTTTCACACAAGCCGAGTTATAGCCCATTTTGTCTCAAATTTCGTCGTTACTATGGCAACGAGGGTCGGTCGAGATGGAACTCGATCGGCAGCATTCGATGGACCATCTCCAAAACCCCTTATAGACGCAAAATTATTGACGATATTTCTGATAGCCAGTTTTGTACCAAATCTCGTTGCTATAGCAACAAGGGTCAATCGGGGATAAACATAAATGGCTCCGTTAATTTGGCCGACCCCGAAAACCATACCATAGAACCCAAAATTATGACACTATCTTGCACACAACCAAAGTTATGACAGTTGAAATTTTTTTCAATTTTCCCTATGAGCGCCATTGTAATTTTTTTTCGAATTTTCTAAACACATACGTTTAAAATTAACTGTTATTTCTTAAACCCCGAAAAGCACTTTCTTGTGCAGAACCGAGTTATTTGACGTATTAAGCGCAAAAATCGGTCCAATTAACGGACTCGCCCGTAGACGAGTTCAAGAACCAACAAAAGTCAAGCAAATTTAGAACAGGCGGGTGTATTTCACCTATATGGGGAGCAATTTTTTGGTGGTAGGCGTCTCCGACATAATCACGCCATTCAAATTTGGTGACAATCAGTTTTGGGGGGTTGGCTGACGGTCAAAGTTTGCCCTTTGTGGACAGGCCGTCCCCGAAATGACCTATACTGTGTCGGGTGGGACGTAAAACTCTACTCACTCACCCCCCATAGACTTTTAAGGTCGTCGTTACAACACTCACACTACCATGTGAGATGTGATGCTTATAAATGGTTTTAAAATTAAAATTATAAATAAGTGATTGCTGCAGATTGAAGACAAGCAACATTTTGTAGGCCTACGAAGTTTGCGTAGTACTGGGATACAAACTCCATGCTACAAGTCGATGTTATAGTTGTTAAGCCTTTGCTGTGGAATTCAGTAGGCTAGTGACCTGCCAGGCAGTTCCTTGCTATATACATGTGCTATCAGATTTCCAATTATTGTTCATCTGGTGAACGTACCCGGAGACAGACGCCGAGTGAGAAGGGGAGAGTGAATAAGATGAGTAGCCACGACATGATGGTCAGCATGATGCCGCAACAGTTGTTGCTGTCCGCCCTTATCACTGGACCACCTGCATTAACACCAAGTGTCTGTCAGTCCAGTCAGTAAGCAACCATACACGTAGGCTAATACAAACTCTGCTGTCTCCACGAGACCTCGAGCGTTGCTTTATTTCTAATGCAAACGTCACAATACGCACACACGACAGCTACTTTATGGCGGAATGATTTTCGGCAACGTTCTGCAGACTGAGTCAAACACTTCTTCGCCAAACTTTTAAACAAAATCGTATTTTAGGTGCCACTGATGGTCTTAAAAGAGTGACATGCTTTTTATTGGTGTCAACGTCGATGACCTTGAATGATCTTGAACCCCCAAAATAGGGGTTTTAATGAATTTTTGCGATTTCCGGCTGCGACGCACATTTTAAAAGTCAACTGCGCTGAAATGGCTGAAAATGGACTTGAACAACCAGCGTATGACATTTTTAGCATAGAACATACATTTTTTAGAATCTAAGTTCTGATCTCTTGAATTCAAGGAGTCTTCCGTACGGAGGCCTCAAATTTAAGTACTTTTTTAAGATGCATTAATATCTTGTTGCTGTAAGCCTACACTGATTGCCAAAGTGGCAGGACCGCTGCTATCGCGCGTCACGTAAGCTTTGCTCAAATTACTTGTACACATTAGTTAGTCCGCACGGAAACGGTAGAGAACTTGTGTTTTGCTGGCACTTATTTTCTTTTTTTATTTCCCACAAGATCTCCGATCTCCGTCGCCTGATTGCCTCGAAATTTTGCATCATGATCTAAAGTCTGTTCGATGTGATAATATCGGTCCAAAATTTCGGGGGGGGGGCTCTCTCCAGAAAAATTCAGGCGTCAAAAACATGCAAAATTAATCACGACTTCGAACGAATTCAAACTTCAACATCGAATATCTCTAAATAAATATATTCGAAATCGAAAAACTAATTCATTGACCGCAATTTTTTCGCGTTTGGGGAAAAAAAGCAAGTAAACTTTGGTCCACTAACTATTAAGTTTGAAATGTGAGTTTAGGCTCACCCTAATCGACTTATTTGGAAAACCGTATTTCGGACCATAGGGGTGCTGCGCTCCCAAATTTTCATACGAGCAGAAAATGATTTAAGTTTCACTAGCGCACACCCCATCAGGGACGGGGGTTCCGGACAATGTTTTACAAAGACGGTCTAAAAATGAGCTTTAAATTTAACCTATTATAGCAATGACTTTGGAGCCAGGAGGAGTAGCCTAATGAAACTTTGCCACGTGACGTAATTCTATGTATAGGGGTGAGTGGGGTGACAATGTACGTACAACTTTTAAGGAGCAGCGAACCTTAGAATTTGGGATGGCAAAAACGTTTAAAATTTGACGCGATTTCGGACAGCTTTAGAATTTGACCGCGAATATCACTAGAACGGATGGAGTTATTGACAAGTGGTAAACGGCGTTATCAACTACGGTTCCTCTAGCGTTGAACAAAAAAATTGGTGAACTTTGGTCCACTAACAACAACGCTTAGTTAGCTAATGTTTACCTGCCCTAAGTCGACACTGAGCGTTTTGCGTATGCTAATGCATATGAGTTCAAACCACGTGACCCCATAAGGTCAAGGTCGTGACCCCATTATCTTTGAGCCGCTCTATCTCGGTAACGGTGCAAGACAGACGCATGGTCACAATGGCCCATTTATAGTAAAGCGCTGGTGACGAATACAAAATGGTCACGTGACTGACAACGTTAATTGTTTAGTTATACTTATAATAATAGCGAAGAATGACAATAATATTGCTGCTGTGCAATCTGAAATTAAACACTTTGATTTTTTCTACTAGTATAAACAGCTCACTGATTATATTTATACGGACATGTAAACTATCCAAATGCATCGTACAGACTCCATGTTCGTATTTATGAACGTTATATTGTTTTACACGTAAAATTCTAATTGCGTTTTGTTTTATTCTTTTTGTCATTTTGCGGTAAAATAGCTTCGCTGCATGGCTGTCCGTTTATTTCGAAAAACGCTACATAACTGCATACTGCAAAGTCACAAAATTCCAGTGGTTTAAAACATTTCGATTCAAGCTATATTGCAGCTATACGCAACACATTCACAGTCACAGTCAGTGGTAAGATAAATAGACCCTTGAGATGAGATACCGGTACACGGGATATAATTATTATTAAATGTAGGTTTTCTCGAGCAAAGAATGGCGTAGAATGACGAACTATTTGCTGCGGCGGGCTGGGCATAAACCACCATATGGCGGCGACGACAGGTGCAACAGGAGACATCGTCGGCACAGGTCTACTGGTGCGAGTGCAAGGATGAGGAATAGGAAAGAACTGCATGCATGGCGGGTTCCCGAGTGACGAAGAAAACAAGGCGGACTTGATTTACTGTCGAGCTGCGACTGCATGGCGTGACGACGACGCGATGATATAGTTCCTATGCACGGTGTGGCAGTCACCAGGCCCGTAGAGAGAGTGGGGTAGGGGAGGGGGATAAGCTACTCGGGGC
>Ga0209367_1012667_pt1 | contig 10975 bp, 10 predicted proteins | sample WorMetLIZISLAND2_FD_187412 | JGI IMG/M metagenome (GOLD analysis project Ga0209367, IMG submission 187412) | Marine gutless worms symbiont microbial communities from Max Planck institute for Marine Microbiology, Germany - Olavius geniculatus... ... | reverse complement strand
CACAGTGACGCTTTGACAAACAGTAATTTATTTTGTTTATAAATTATCACTAAATTGTCGTTCTTTTCAAGCAATCGCCGGCTGCCCACCGGATTCATCTTCCAGCAGGACAGCGCACCAGCACACACAGCGCGCAGCGCAGGAAACTGACTGCGGGCCAACTGTCCAGATTTCATCAGAAAAGACCAATGGCCTCTAAATTCGCCGAATGCAAACTCGGTGGACTATCACGTGTGGTGTGCAATGTTGGAGCTTACCGCAAGCTTAAAACAAAGCCAAAAACAATCGCGGAACTCAAGGAATCGCTTCAGGTTATCTGGAGCAACCTACCACAAGGACCGATCGACAAGACTGTGAAAGACTTCTCAAATTAAGCGACTGAAAACTTGTGTTGGAGCTTGGAGCTGTCGGTGGACACTTCGAACATTCACAGTGACAACGGAATTTTGGCACCTGATCATTAGTTAACTGTGTTGTTTGACTTGTTTCAACGATGTTATTGAACTGGTGTTGTATAGCTTGAACATTTTTTCACGCTGAAAAATCGGTAAGCGGTCATGTTAAAAAATCTATAACTTTGTCATTTTTCAATGGAATCAAATTTTGTTTGGCATTTAGCCGTAGAACAATTTAGTAAAAAAATCTGTAAATTTTCAGATTAAAATGCTAAACGGTTGCTGAGAAAACAGCGAAAAACTTTAGGGGGCTACTTTTTTCTGCCGCACCCTGTACGGCTGGACTACAGCAAAATGGTGGGAAAGTTTTACATGTCCGACACGGAGCCGACAGTAAAGATTTCGTGATTTGAAATGTAGGCCTTGATGGGACCTTGAGATGCACAGATAAGCCAATCTTCGCGATAACTGAGACGGTCTGATATAAAGCTATAATGACGCTTTATGAACAGTAAACAGAAAAATTCAAATCAATTGGTTTTTTAAGAAGGAGAACACATATAACAGTTGAAAGATGCAATAAAATACATAGGAAAAAGATTCGAGCCTGCCAGGAGTCGAACCTGGAATCTTCTGATCCGTAGTCAGACGCGTTATCCATTGCGCCACAGGCCCAGTTAGTTAAGTTGTCATTAAATATAGTTTTTAACGCATGAGCTATTTGCATGCCGTTTATTACCTATAAAGAACAAGTTAGTTATTATATTTGTTACACCACTGTTAGAACGAACCACATTTCTTGTGCTTCAAAGTTTTAATTAAATCGGTATTCTGTGAATCTACATGGATTCAACAGAATTGTTTACATTTTCGTGCCGGCTCCTGCGCCTGCGCACAGTGCGTGTTTATTTTGTGGGCGTTACCCGTGCCGGTCAACAAACTGAACATCCACGGCTAAAATTGTTGTAACTTTTTATTGCAGTAGTTTGTAGTCAATATTTTATGAAATTTCTGTAGCTGCTAAAAGCATTCACTTTGAAATCAACTCGTCTTTCTACTATTATCGGCATGTTGCTTAAAAATTGAAAGTAGGCCTCGGTCTGTAGTCGTCTTAGACGTAAATACAAGGCTGGTGGACGCTTAACTGCAAGGTTACCTATGTTACTGGGCCGTGGCAACTGCATAAAACACGAAGTAGGGTTCCTGGGGTGGTAAATTTTTGCAAGTAATTTTTCATAGACTTTAACAAATTTTAATCCAATGAATCTATTGTTTTGTTGTTGTTTTTTTTTATAGTTTTATGGCTTAATTTTTTTGTTATAATGTTATTCGATGCAGAAAATGTTGTCGGCATCAGCTCCACAGGAATCGCCAACAGACATGAAGAATGATACAGAAGACGAGGCCGTGGAAGCGACCTCTGAACCCAAGCTGAAGATGGGATTCATTGAGAACATTAGGAAATTATTCGACTCGGTGAGAATGACACTATTTGTGGTGGGAACTGCTCTCACGGTGTTCGTGGCTGCTAGGAACACCATCACATGGTACGACTTTCCAGCATATGCTGTGCTAAATGAAACTCTAGAAGAAGTTCAAATTTTGAGTTTTGTGTTAGAAAATTTTAGCCATCAGTATTTGTTGCCAACTAGCAAGTGCTCACGTATTCAACGTAGACTTGTGCACTGTAGTTATGTGCTCTCTACCATCAGTTGCTGTGAGTGATGCTGCCATTCACCACTGCCGATGAGAATGATGTGGTAGAGGCAACAGTGAAATTTCACCTTTCTTCTGTGGGTCATAAAAAGAATTGCATGTTGCTGTTGACAATTGCTGATTAAGACAGTTTCTTTGTTTTTTGCTGGCTGTTGCTCATCCAAACGAGATGCCTTTGTTTCTTCGGGCATGTAACAATGATGGGCGACTCACAGGATATTCAGAGCCCTACATACGTTGATCTGTGGGCTTCCTCCTCTTGGACTAAAGGTGCCACCCAGGACGACCACGTCACACCTGGCTGCGGACTCTGGAAGCTGACCTCCAGCCGCTCAACCACGGACTCAACTTGGCCTGGAGACGAGGACGGTCGAGGCAGCTTGTGAACAGAGCTGTGCTCCACTCTGGGGCATGCCCACGATGATGATGTTGATGTGATGATTATTTGACTTAACAAAGACTGCTTTTTTATCCGCCCTTCTTTACTGGCCTTTATTGTGCAATGTGTGCATGTGAAGTAGACACATTAAGTTGGCTATTTGTACCGGCATGAAGTAGATCTGTGTTAGTTGTGGGAAATTGCACATAGTTAGTTCGTTCATCAAGAGGAGAGTGGAACAAAGTTTGTATTTTATTTGAATATTACCCGGTAGCAGTTGCGTTTGAATTCAAGACAAACTGAGTGCAGCATTTTGGTCACTTACATGCAATTTGTTTGAAGAAAAAATGATGTTTTTGCCAATTGAATGACTACTTACACTTGATAATGTGGCTTTGATCTTTGGCTGTTGTATTTGCCATTTTCAATAACTTGAATTTTTGACAATTTTGCAGGCACTTGCAGTGCTTCTGGGGTGCATCCGGTGATTACTGGCAGAGCAACTGGGAGTATGTTTATGATCTATTTGGTGGAGATGAGATGTCGTTGGCCTTGTGGGGTATGTTCTGTTGAATCAGTAGTATTCCATCTACTGAAATAAATACTGTGAATTTAGTTCATCTATGAAATGTACTATTTATAGAGATGTAGACTTTATTAATTTTTCAGAAGTCATTTTATGAAAGTAATGATATAGATCTGTTAAATACCTTACAGTTACATTTATCGTACAATGGCAGAATATATTTTGTATGCGGGAAGGAAACTTGGCCTGTATAAAGTATGTATAAAATATGTTTACAGATCCCAAAAATTTACTTTGACTTAGGTCTGGTTTTCCATTGCCAATCAAATGAAATTTGATCTTCGATTAACTTGATGTTCAGAACTGATCGTCGATCAACTGTGTTTCGTTTTCCATGCATTTCGATCTCCAATTACGTGATCGGCGATTAGCTGATCCTCCGTCAACTGAGCCTACTTTATGCCAATCTGATTGGCTGACAGTGACCTCAATTTGCGGTGTTGTGCTAATGGGCATGCGCTGTGCGTGGACTCCATAGGCAGTAAACGTCGTCATGGCAACGATATCAACAATACCGTCCATATCGTCTGCTGTCAAAAATATGTTTTATCGCAAATCAATACGGGAGCGTTTATCTATTTTATTTCTCTACAAAACACTATGCACAGTATAAATTGATGGGTAGTGATTGATCGCCATGCCTGGAACTTTATTTTAATGCGTGAATTGTCGTTCTTACCAGCAAAGTGAAGCGATGTTTCTGGGGCGAATAAGCAACGAACTGCAGATCGCCACGTTTAATCATCAATTATCTGACTTGATCCGCCAATATTCGGCCATCAACTTAATGGGAGATTTGATGGATGATCAGTCGCTAATTGGTGATGGAAAAACGGTTATTGAGATGATCTCGGATCAAGTACCAAAGTTGATCACAGATCATTTTATCGGTCATCAAATGTGCATGGAAAAACAGGACCTTAGTGTAATCTACACAGTGTTTCATGAAAAAGGACCCCTTTTGGCTTTTTTCATAATTCACTCAAATGATGATCATTTTACACAAAATTTGTAACAGTTGTAGCTGAAGAAATACTAGTTCAAAATATTGCAACAAAATATGGCAGTTGATTAAATATTCTTTGCTAGTCCTGACGTAATGCTGACGTCATAATGTGTCAAGGGTACAAGCTGGATAGTCTCAACTGGTGCTGTCAGTTGCTACTCTGCTTTGATGGTGAGCTTAATCTGGTTTGCTAATGAAAGACGTTTATTGTGTCAGCACTAAGCAACATGGGGACATGAAATCAGGCGTCTTGCGATCCAAAAATGCAACCATTTTGCAAGCTTGGTGTGCTAGTGCACTGTCTTGCTCAAATGCGTAAAAGTCTAACTATCCCCACAGACACGTAAATGCCATCGCTTTGCATGCTTTTGTAACTGTAACTGTAAAACTTCAACAGTTTGTCATGAATGAACCAGATTTTTCACCATTGGAGCAGGGTAGCAACTGACAGCACCAGTTGAGACTATCCAGTTTGTATCCAGTTTGCCGGAGTCGGTCCGGTCATCGCCGTCGTTGCAAGTTTTCCGCAGCAGACTGAAAACCGAACTTTTTGCCCGGTCTTGCAGACATGACTAAGAACGTCTCATTGCACTGACTACTATTACGTGACTGCACTGTTTAAGCTTATTGTTACGTGTCCTTGTAGTCTCAGGACTTAACGCCACACTAAAGTTTATTTGTCCTTAATCATCATCATCATCATTATTATGACGTCAGCAATCAGCATTACGTCAAGACTAGCAAAGAATGTTTAATCAACTGCCATATTTTGTTGCAATATTTCGAATTAATATTTCTTCAGCTACAACTGGTACAAATTTTGTGTAAATTGATCATCATTTGAGTGAATTAGGAATAAAACAAAAAGGGGTCTTTTTTATGAAACACCGTGAATAGTAACTAGTCATAGCAGTAGCAACAGCTCAGTAGCATAGTAGTAGTACAACATTGAGGGGCATTCAATAAGTTTTGCAACTTATATAACATTAAAACTGCTTAAAGTCTATATTTCAGTGAAACATAGTAGCAGCAGCAAACTCAGATGAGAAGGGTTGTGTTTATTAACTTTGTCATTTTGTGATTTGGTGCATTGTTATTGTGAAGCGACGGTGATCGTCAGCTGTTCTGTTTTCTGGTTCTTCAATGCATTGTTGATGATTCTTGATGTCACGGGTCGACCGCAGTGTCTGATGCGATATAAGATTCAGGAAGGCAAAAACCAACCTGTGAGTCTCATTTCAAATTCTTTCTTTGCTGGTGTCGAATAGCCACTCATTAGTACCTGGAGAGATATGTCTTCGATATGCCATAATAACGTGTTGAGCAGGACATAAAATTCTTACTCGCTCATGCTTATGACATTAAAAGTGATGACACACTGGCCAGTTTCAGGCGTCTGTTTCTGATACCAGTTGAAACTGGTCAGTGTGTCATACTTTTCTGGTGCCAGATATTATTCAACAGCACATTGACAGTTAGGTGAAGTGATGGTGAGTGATATCACCTTTTTATGATTTTTGCTGTTTTCGATGTGTCACTCATTGCATGTCGCCGTTAACAAGTGTATAAACTGATGTTTTGTACATTTATATTTTTAATGATCTTTTATTACAAAGTTTGCTAGTCAACTGCACCGTTAGCTGTCAACTGTTATTTGAATTCATTAAACTTGGGCCGCTTTGTCTGCTATCTTTTTTGGACTGTGCTCGGTTATGCTGCGCTGTTGCCTGTGTCTTAATTCAGAGCGTACAGTAGCATTGTGTCTGTTCATTATTGTTTACATCTTTTGCATCATCAGGGTTTTCAACCGGACCAGTTATTTGTGTAGGAATGTAGTGTACTACCTTACAACATCGCAATAGTTTTTTTGAACTCAAGGTTCTAACATATTATAATTTATAATTATTGTAGTGTATTTAGTTTTACTGCAGTGATTGAAGCTGTTGGTTTATTATCAGGAAGGCATCAAATCACTTTTGGCTCAGCAGTATCCATGGGGGACCCCCGAACCAGGCCCAGCCTATAGAATTTTTTATGAAGCAAACCACTTGAATTGTGACCAAACTTAGCGGTGGTGGACTTGTGGTATAAAATAATATTGTTATGAAATAGGAAGATGCTGTGTTCACTATTCAGTATCTGATATCTAGTAAATAGAAAGTTTATGGAGCATTTGTAATTTAAGGAACTAATATCATGTAGTTTGTGATGATATTGATGTTATGCAGGTGGATGGTATGAAGCTAAAGCACGTTGTGCTGATGGTGATGATGAACCAGACCCTGATTGGCATTCCATTCATGTATATGTCATTTATTGTGATGAAGTGGCGTGGGTGCAGCTTTGGTCGAGAACTGCCAACGTTTCACTGGGTCGTCGTAGAGCTGGTCGTCTTTACGCTCGTTGAAGAAATCATGTTCTACTATAGTCACCGGTAGCACAGCTCACACGTTCGTTACCAGCCCACTATTCTGAAGGTTTGGTATTCCAAAGGTTAGGGTTCTAAGGGTAAGGAATAGTGGAACTTCGGAATAGCGGACCCATATCCACACATTTCACTCTAGTTCTTGTATTCGGGGTGGCCAATTGTCTGAAAAACCTGGAAATGTCAGGGAATTATACAGATGTCAGGGAAATGTCAAGGATATCAGTGATAGTTGGGGAATTGTTAGGGGAAAATCTTGTCATGGAAAATTGCACAAAAGCTTTTTTCTAAAAATTGAGTAATTTTGCATTTGAAAATTTTTTTGTTTGCTTGTCATTCTGCAGCTGTTACAGAATACAGTGGCAAACACAATTAGTCAAGCAATTTATTTTGAAAGCACAGAGGTTATTTGGCCTATTTTTAGTTAACATGAGGCAATGACTGTTGACCGTAGTGTTAAGCAGTTTAACGATGAATCCTTGCCTGCGCTACTGGAAAAGTCAGGGAAAAGTCTAGGAACTTCATGTGGTCTGGAATGTGGTTACGCTGTGTATTATTATGTTTTTTTTTACCACAGCTGGTGCTAGGAGCATTATGTTTGTATGGCCCTCACACATGAATGGTACGTGTATTTTTTTCTCCCATGTGGATTGAATTGGATCGGTGCTTATTTGCTCAAGCTCGTGGGATCTGGATGTGCGGGTCTATCTATTAGTGATCTGTGTTTGATCGCTTGGGTGTGCATCGATTTTTGCCCAACTTTTGTCATTTTTCATTTGATTGAACACAGCTAAATAAGAACGGCAAATTGGCAATATGGTGTATGGCTCTTTATAGGAAACCCATCTTAGAGCTACGAAGCATCACCTGCCGTATGGGATTACACAGTGTTACCTGCCACCCAACACAGCTGATTAGGTGAACGTGTCTCGCTTAACCCCAGCCAGATAGGCCAGTACTCGATTTACTTACCCCGGAGGGATGGAAGGCTGAGTTGATCCAGATATAGGCTGTGATTTGATGAGTTTTCGTAGGTGATGAGTGATAGCATCGTTTATTGTGTGGCTTTACAGCTTGCTTCATAACCCGCACCTGTATCGGCGGGTTCACAAGATTCACCACGAATGGACGGCTCCTGTCGGAGTCACTTCAATCTACGCTCATCCCATCGAGCACGTCTTCAGTAACATGCTGCCGCCAGTTCTCGGCCCACTGCTGATGGGCTCCCACTTTGCCACGGCTCTCCTGTTCTTCATCCTGGCTTTGATCTCAACAACAATCTCACACTGCGGATATCACTTTCCCTTCTTGCCGTCACCCGAGGCACACGATTTTCATCACCAGAAGTGAGTTGCATCATCGTGTATACAGTTTTTGTGTATTTACTACATTGTCAGGCTGCCTGTACTTAGTAACGGCAGGCCTTGTGTCTTTGCCATTGTTTATCTTACTTCTTGCATGGTGGGACATTGTATTGACGCAATTTAGCCTTCTGGCTGCAGCACAAATAAACGTTTTTTTTTAAATTTTTAAAAAATTTATTCGTCACTTTTCCTCCAAAACCAGATAGCAGACCAAGACCAAAATTGGAAGAAGTACGACCTTTATTTGGAAGAAATTGAGGCCAAATTTCAGTGAGGTTTGTTGAGAGATTTTTGAGGCAAAGCCCAGCTGTCGCTAGGATAGCCGACCGTACTGGTTGTCAGTGACTTTCAAGGTCATCTAAGGTCAATGATTTTCGTGTCATTTGAAAGCCAATATGTGACTTTCTATCAGTGATCACCAGCAGCCTAGGCCCTATCTTGCACCGTTTAGCCATAGTAGTGCGTAACTGCCTTCAACGTCAATGATTTCCATTTAATCTGACAGAGTGTACGCCACTTTCTATTAGTGATTAGTGGTAACATAGGCCGTATCTCTCATCGTTTCCGAGATATGGCCAGTTGTCTGTTGAAAAATGAACATTTTCCCTACCCCCTTCATTTATTCCCTAATTTGAAAATGTTCCCCTTGGAATTGATTGCTGAAATTTTGCCAGCCCGAGCTTAAGTCACATAGCTAATTATTTGTGTAAAGTTTTCCTCTACGCCGTACCCATTAGCCACAATACATCCATGACAGACGATGGACAGACGACTTACGGCAACCGTGACGTTAGCTCGATCATTACTTAAGTACGGTCGGCTAAAATTGGGTTTTTCCATTCGCCAGGTGGCGCTTGATGGGTGCACTGCAACTTCAACAAAGCACATGATTCACGATTTAGCAAAAAGTTTTAGGGTTAGGATTAGGAAAAGGTATTGAGCGATTCGAGATTTGGCTAACTGAAATTTGGCAAAATGGACCCGAACCATCAGCAAGCTGCAGTCTGTGAATTGTGGCAGTGGCATCCGTTGGTACGGAAACAACTGACAGTGCAGTGCAGAGAGTTGCAGAGAGTGATGAATTCAGCTGCCCGCGTCGTCACTGACACTCGGAAGTACGACAGTGGTTTGTCGCGATTAATGCATGATGAGCTCCACCGGCTTGATGTCACCGATCGAGTACGATTTAAGCTCGCAGTGCTCATGTATCGATGTCTCCATGGAACTGCTCCGCTGTACTTGATGGACAGTTGTACACTCACAGCAGAAGTAACTGGCCGTCAACATCTGCGTTCTGCCACTCAGCGGAAGTTGGTCGTACCGCGCTATTGACTGAACAGTTTCGGTCGTCGGCGCTTTTCTGTGGCGGGCAAGTCGACTTGGAATTCGCTGCCAGACAGTCTTCGTGACCCAGAACTGAGTCTTGATACTTTCAAACGTCAGCTGAAGACATACATTTTTGCGAAATATTGATGACAAAATGTATTCAGCGCATTAGAGATCTTTTTGAGCATGCGCTGTATAAATTTACACTATACTTCACTTTACTTTTGTGATAACGATGATCTGCTGTGCTGTCTAGGTTCATCAACAACTTTGGAATGCTCGGAGTGCTGGATCGTCTCCACGGCACAGACTCACTGTTCCGTGCCTCCCGTTCGTATCAACGCCACGTCCTGCTTCTTGGCTTTGTACCACTGTCCGTTCAGTTTCCCGATGATCCGAAACAACTCGGAAAAGCAGCTTCTACCGACAGCTTTGTCGACCAGACCCTAGATGGCTAATTACACCACGAGTCGTAAAAAACGTACCAGGTGCAAACTCTTGTTCTATTCTGAGCCAGTTTGCGACTGGTTTTCTAAATTCTTTCACTGGCACACTCTGCAAAAAATGTGCAATAACGTGATTATTGTACACATCAACACAGCTAAACTGTGTTGCATTACTACGCTATTGCAAATTTTTCTTGGGAGGTGAGAGAGGGTATCGGTGATGGAAGGATTTTGAAAATCAGCTGATATTTGGCTAAGATATGGACAAAAGTTGGCAGCGTTTTTGAGTCATGGCGTAGTAGTATTTTTGAAGGCTTAAGGGCATATGACTGATATAACACGATTGCCCTGTTTATATGGCCAAGTAGATTGTTTCACGTTTACTATAATTCTCAACACTCTTAGAAAAATTTTTTTTTGTTTTTTTAGTTGAGCTTTCGTTTATGTTGCTGACAAATCAATGTGCCACTCAAATCTGTAGATATCAGTCGTTTTTCTTTGTTGTTTAGAAATAGCAGCATTTTTCGTACATTAAAAGTCAGTGGAAAACGATTTGGATTGAAGTAGAAAGTCTATTGTTTATTTCAGCACTGCTTCAACGCTGTTGGTTTGTAACACAAGACACATTCTGGGTAGTAAAAATCAGTTGTGAAAATTTTTAGCAATTTTCCTCTAAGGGTTCGTTCGAACCCAGAGTAACATTTAGAAGATTAGGTCGGTTTAGCAAAGACTGAAAGTAGTGAATTGCTATTTTTTAGGGGTGGTATTGATTAAAAATTTTTTAATCGATTAATCACCAAAAATTAATCGCGATTAATCAATTAATTTCGAACAATTTTTCAATTTTGTAGTTAATGCAAAAAACCATGAAAACTGCAAAACGCAAGTGTACTTGTTACCGTTCATAAAAATTGGAAACGTATAGGCCTACTTGTACACTATGCAGTCAGTTAGCACGCATTTCAGGCTTTCAGCCAATCACGCAGACAAACAAGTGATGTCACATTTTCGGGCAAAAGAGCAGAAATGTGCAAATTAGTGATGTTCACATGTCCAAAATTTAATAGAATTTTAATCGATTAAAAAAAGTTAATCAAACAATTTTTTAACGATTAATCGATTAATTAATCCTTAATTTTCGCAGCCTTACTATTTTTTCTTGGATTTTTTTTGCGTTATTTTCTAGTCTTGTCACCATAATTTCATTAGCATGCAAACAACGTATATTCTGTGCTGCCGCTGCTGTTAAATTTTTGCATATTTGACTTAATATTAGTCATCATGAACAGTGTCAGCTTTTCTTGTCAATATTCTTCATATATATATATATAT
>Ga0209367_1012666_pt1 | contig 10975 bp, 9 predicted proteins | sample WorMetLIZISLAND2_FD_187412 | JGI IMG/M metagenome (GOLD analysis project Ga0209367, IMG submission 187412) | Marine gutless worms symbiont microbial communities from Max Planck institute for Marine Microbiology, Germany - Olavius geniculatus... ... | reverse complement strand
CCAGGCAGCCGACGGTGAAGATTTGGTGATCGTATCTTGCACCGTTTTTGACTGATCCACCAGTGTTACAGACGGACGGACGGACGGACGGACAGACGGACGGACAGAATTGCGATAGCTAAGATGCGCTAAAGCAGCAGCTGCTTTCGCGCGTAAAAAGATGGATTATGTATGCGACAGAGAGAGCTGGAGACACATTGTCACATTCTCGTAAAAGACGAGAGCCTAGCTGTCGCTAGGAGGTGGGGAGGCGACCGTAGCTGCCTGCGTCCAAACTCCAAAGGCTTGCAAATGTTAACGTACCCGGTATTTTCTCACTTTTTGTACATGAATTGTGACAGAACTTTCGGAAACACGCCCAGATGATCGTGATACAATAAATATTATTGATGGTCAGTTCCTATAAGTTGTCCATAGTAGCTATGCAGCTAACACCTTACTAATACAGTTTGGCCGAAATTTTAAAAAAACACATATTTGGGGGCGCTGTCAGTATCCCCGTTCGGGGGATCGAAGTTATATACGGCGTGGGTCCGAACTCCGAAAAATGACCACAGCGTAGCGGTCGGGCAACCGCATAATTCTGCTTCTTCGGACAGTTTTGCTGTAAAACGTACCGTTCAACCACAATACATACGTTACTGACGACAGACGAACACAACAGAGTGCCATAAGCGCGACCCTTAATTCGGTCGGCTAAAAACGAAAGACGCAGAAGAAAGAGCTTATTACAATGCTGCATTAACGTAAAGGTATGTCCTGCAATTACGACAAACATAGCTACCAGATGACTCCACTCACACGTGTTTCGTAATCAGAAATTCTCTGCTGGCTATTAGCGACTATTATGCTGTGCTGAATATTCTGCCGTGACAAAAATGCGAACTCTCCGCACGTGTGCTTTCGAATGTACACTGTGTCTCAAAAACATCCCCGACATTTTTGACTGTAACTTTAAAAGCAATTATCAGATTTTGATAGTTTTTGGTACAAATATTTCTGACACAACTTGCCATCAAACGACCGTTCAGTTTCCCATTTCACCCAATGTATGCTTCTGTGCTAACTAGGGAAATCAAATCAAATGAAATACGTGTTGAAATAAACAGTAAACCTAGTTAGTCATGTAAAAAGTTTTCCTTTACGACCTACCGTTTACCCCTATTACATCTGTTACAGACGACAGACGAACGACGACGACAGACGACTTGTAACCGTACTATAAGTTCGACTGTTACTTAAGTGCGATCGGCTAACCGCTAATGACAAGTGTATGCTAAAGGTAACGTAAGTTTGGGCTACGTGTGTTTAAGCTTTTTGTTACGGTATATCTTGTAAGTGTGATTCCAGAGAGGGTAAAAGGCTGAGCTGATGTGGTAGCCGAATACATGCCGAGACGGCATTTTACATGTGCGAATACAATCACCCACCCTATATATACTTGCTACAATGGAACCGGCGTAGAGTACGCAAAGTGCGTTAATCGAGGCTATTTAAACGTTGCCAAAGGGAGGGAAAGGAGGGATAAACGTTTCCATAATTTAAAAGCAAACTACAGTATTTATTGCTTTTCCTAGATTCTGGGCATGCCTATTAGCCTATAATACTTGCAGGTTGTCAAATGCTTGGCTCTGTCATGCATCATGTTAGCTAAAATCTAACAGATAAGGTTTTTTTGCGTCGTAGGCTGACGTTCGATATTTCAGCCAGCTTATGCTGTACGAACGTTTCCTAACTTACAGCTTGGGTAAGTATTGCGTAGGACTATAGTTATAGCTTTATCACTATCGTCACCATCGCAACAGCGTGATAAACGGTAAATGTAGTCAACATGCAGCGATTGGCGCGGGTTGTTTTGGGTCTGTGCTATTTTCCGTCGCACGTGTGCAAGCGCCTTAATATGATTTGTCTCACGCTTTGTCGGTGCAGTGGCTGGCTTTGAAGCTGGTCAGTTGGGAAATGTCCGTTTGAACCTCTTCAACTGGCATATTTCAGTCAAACGCCAGACAGACTTCATTAACAAAATTGCATTTCGTAGACTACGTTGTTACTGTTTTACTAATTCTTTCATCATTTTGTTCAAACACATTTTGCCGTCTCTTCAGTACGCTTTTCGCCGCTGATACGGCCACAGCAGATTATAGGCCTACTGGGATAGGCCTATGCATAATAGGTACGTTATCACAACTCTGTGGGCCACGCGCAGTGTGATTTTCGTTAACGAAAACGAAAACAAAGAATAGTGAGCAAAGGTAAAGGTAAAGATATCGAGACGTTCAGATATTTCTAACACTCGGTAAAGTTGACGGTAACGTGTGTAACATGATAACATGTTTTTACTGTTTATTTGTTAAATTTTTTGATGTTTTTGTTCATTTCCAATTATACGACATCAATGTCGTCAACACAACGTTTTAACAATGAGCTCACGGCAATCGACGTCTTATACATGAGTCTCAATTTTTTAAAAACAATTTTGTTCATCGTTGATCTAATAATCTGAGACATTTCGATCGCAATTACCGCGTGGCGACGCAATTGAGAGCTCGTTACACGATCACACCTGCCTATTAACGCAGACAAGTGTCCGTTAATTGAGTAAGTAGTTACGTGCCTACTATAATTACCTACTAGTTGCTTCTTGCAGTGGTTAAACGATCTGAGTTATAAGTAATTAAGAACAAGTGCCCGTTAATTACATAAATAAGTTCTTGCTTACTTGTTTTCTCACTCCCACAGTTTTACCACTGTAGTAATTAAGACAGACAAATGCCATCTAATTAAGTAAGTAAATATGTAAGTAAATGGCAGCATGCTTCCTATACTTAGTTACTATCTTAATAGACCTGTAGAGCGAGAGAGACAAGTGTGCGTTAATTTGGCGTGCGTGATTTCAATCTGAGTCGTTCAACAGCATAGCTTTAAGCATGACGTGATTAGTGATGACTAAATGTCTTGATGATAGACTTTTTCGGAAGACCATATTTTCGACCTGAGTGGCTACTAGCCCCTCAAATTTTTACATGCTGATTAGTTATCGAGGCTTGCTTACGCACTCCACCATACCGGGCACAGCTGCGACATTAACGATTAACTAATTATAGGCCTAGGTAACTGTTACAAACACTGGATTAATTTGTAATCAATTAAAATTTGATTACAATTTTAGATTTATTAACAGCCTAAAATAACCAAAGATAAACGTTTGTAGACCTAATTTATTATTTTATTTCACCTGTGACGTTTTTACGCGCGAGATCTAGCGCTTATTAGCTATGGTAAGTCAGTCTGTCTGTCCGTGTGTCTGTCCGTCACGACCCGGTACCGATTCAAGCCCAGGCGAGATAGAAACATTGGGTTTTTAGTAGTATTTCACGATGAAATTTTATGCCGTTGGGTGAGGGGGTTCCTCTTGAACGAGGGGGCGAAAGAGGGCCTCTCCCTAAAAAGGCATTATTTTACTGCTATCGGTTCGTCTAGCGTCAAAATAGTTGCAGATAGGCATAGACATACTGCTTATAAGCACTGGCGACGAGCTTCTTACGAGTGTTAACATCGATGACCTTGAATGACCTTGAACCCCCCAAATTTAGTTTTAGTTCACTAAACCAAATTTGGTTTTAGTGAATTGTTCGCGATTTTGGGTTGCGACACATATTACAAGAATAAATTTCGCCGAAATGGCTGGAGATAAGCCAGTACAACCTATGTAGGGCCTATGCATTTTTTGCCATTGAATGTAGATTTTAGCAATCCAAGTCCCGACCCTCTAGGTCCATATAAGCCTGCATACGTGGGTGGCAAAAAGAGGTACCACTAAAAAGTTGGTATTTTTTGCTTTTGGCTTGTCTAGCGTAAAAACAGTTGCAGATAGGCACAGACATGTTGCTTATTATAACAAGCACTGGTGACGTGCTTTATAGTGGTATCAACATCGACGACTCTGAATGACATGGTACCCCCAAAAATTTTAGTAATTTTTTTTGCGATTTTTGGCCGCAGGAGACTAAATTGTGATGAAATGGATGTATATAGACCAAGATTACCTGCAAACAGAAACTGCTATAGGCCTAGTCTCTCGCGCGTCTCGTAAGCAATAGCTAAGATTTCGTGTATGATTTTATGTCATCAAGATCTGTAGGCCTACTTGTAGGTTTACTGACAGTTCATTATAACTCTAGTGTTACGGTAGTGCGAATAACTTCGCCAAACATTTTCACACGATGCATCGAAATTTAATTGGGTACAGTTTTGGGGGCCCGCATGCACTTCTAAAATTTGTGGAGGAGCAAAAACAGCCCAAAACGGAGGCTTGTTGCCTAGCATTATCTTCGTCATAATGAAACAACTCTGTCTGGCTCTTTTTCTCTCCAGTGGCGTAGCCAAAGGAGAAGAGGCAGGAGGCAGGCCTCACCTCCAAATTTCTCAGACAAGACATACACACGTTCAAACCGCACTTAAATGTAAAAAAAATTAGGTAGTTGATTCGCAGGAAAATAATCATATAATTGTTGCCACCAGATTTCATATTTTAAAGCTGCAATTCACCAGATTTCGGCTGGTAGGTTACTCTGTCCCAGACGCCGCTAGTGGAGCTTATAGCGCTCCCTAGGCTATCTAGCTGGATTTTAGTGGTCCCACTTCCAAAAGGAAAAAAAGGAAGGGAAAATAAAAAAGAGGACGGGTAAAAATGGGAGAAAAAAAGAATGAAAGAAAAAAAAGAGACGAAAGAGGAAAAAAAGAAGGGGAAGGGAGCGGACCCTCAATTCACATTTCTGGCCATGAATGATGTCGCACGAAGCGAACATGAGCAATCAACCTAGAAATGGAATGAGCAAAGAAAAACTTTGTTCGCATTAATAAGTTACATAAATTCTTCAGCAAACAACCGTTATTTATGAATTCATGTAAATTATTAAGTTAGCGTTTTAACCTATGAGTCTATTCAAAAGACTTTATCCGCATTAGTTATTTTCATTTTGTGATGTAGTCCACAGTTGCACAATGCACAGACTCACGGCCCATTGTGACACGACTTTTGCGCAGCCGCCGATCGCCAATAGGCGAAATTCACTTTAAAAAATTCACGGAAGACACCGATCGACACTATGCGCTCGTGATCTATAGCTAAGAACAGGATTTCGCTTCTAGACTAGCCTAGAACAGTCTTCCATATTTTGTACGGTTTGGCATTTGCGGATGTCGGCTGGTAGACCTATGACGAAGCATGCGTGATAGCCTATGATCCATCGGATAGGCTATCTGATACTGCAGCGACCTGCTTTTATCGCATAGGCGACGAATAGGAACGTGCGGCGCCTAATCATATCGCAGAAACGAGAACTTGCAGTCTCGAGTTTCGCCGCAAATAATTTGCGATCTCGTCAGTTTTCTTCAAGTTGTGTTGAATCCCATGTCAGTGAACTCGCGTGTGTATGGCGTCCGTCCAGCGCGGTGGCTTAACAGCAATTTTGCTTGACATAATGAAATCAAACAGCAACAAGAAAGCCCATGCAACTGTTGCTAGAAGAGACGCGCTATAACAGCCCATACAGTTCCTGTTGCAGTTGCAGTAGTGACCTTCAAGGTCATACAAGCAGTGGCGTTTTAGGCCTGGGCCGAAGGGGGGGGGCTCCAGCCCCCCTATCAGTTTCATGGCCACCCAGGATTTTTTTTGCAAAGATGACACAAATATCTAATTTTAGAAAAATGGGCAAATTTGCGGCTTTCATGGAACGTCCAAAAACCAAAAGTGCTTCAGCTTCATGAGGGCTTCGCCCCCTTGCCCCCTGACCTGTACCCCGCTGTGGGCTCTGCCACAGACATCAGTTTATACACTTGTTAACGGCAACATTAAAGAACTCGCACATCAAAAACAGCAACAAAAAATTTGAGCTAATGCTCACGAGACGCGCGAAAGCCTATAGCAGTTTCTCTTCGCAAACTGTCAGTCTGTCTCCAGCCTTTTCGTCGCAGTTCATTCTTGGATTTTGTGCTGCAGCAGAAGATCGCAAAAATTAATAATAAACAGCATGTCTGTACCTATTTCCAATCGTAATTTTCACGCTACACCAGATAATTGCGGTAAAATAACCACTTTTTAGGAGGGGTCTTTGACGCCAGCCTGCGCCGGGCTCCATGAACCTAAGGGATCGGGACTTAGACTGCTGAAATCTACGTTTAATGCTAAAAACTTCATACGCGGATTCTCTTGGTCTAACTCCAGCCATTTCGTCGCAATTCAGTATTGAAATGTGCGCAGCATCCAAATATTGCGAAAAATTCACTAAAACCCTTTTTGGGAAGGTTCAAGGTTATTCAAGGTCATCGTTGTTGATAAATTTCAAAAGCCTGTCACCATTGCTTGTTATGATAAGCAGCATGTCTGTGTCTATCTGCAACCGCGTTTACGCTACACGAGATAATTGCGGTAAATATAACCACTTTTTAGGGGGTAGCTGTCTTTGACGCCTACCTGCGCCGGTCTCTATGAACCTAGGGGGTTGAGACTTGGACTGCTAAAATCTACGTTGAATGCTGAAAATTTCATATGCAGGTTGTCTTGGTCTATCTCCAGCCGTTTCGTTGCAATTCAGTGTTGAAATGTGCGCTGCATCCAAAAATTGCGAAAAATTTACTAAAAACCTCTTTTTGAGGGGTTCAAGGTCGTTCAAAGTCATTGATGTTGATAAATCCAAAAAGCCTGTCACCAGTGCTTGTTATGATAAGCAGCATGTATATGTACATAGGCCTATTTGCAACCGTTTTCACATTATTCGAGCCAATAACGGCAAAATGACGTCTTTTTTAGGGGTGTATCCCTCTTTGACTCCCTAGCTCGTTCGAGGGGAACCCCTGCACCCAGTGGCACGAAATTTTGTCACGATAAACTAGAAACCTTGCGGCAGCCCAACAGTGAAGATTTCGTGATCCTAGCTTGCACTTTTTTGATACAGATCACGATCGAGTGTGACAGACGGACAGACGGACGGACAGACAGGCAGACAGACGGACGGACAGACGCCCAGACGATGGCTACGTCGCGCGAAGATCACAAAAGGTGATATTATTCAGCAGCGCAGTCAGTGTGATGCGGACATTATCACCTTTTGTGACTTTTGCTGTTTTCGATGTGCGAGTTCTTTAATGTTGCCGTTAGCAAGTGTATAAACTGATGTTTTGTACATTTATACAATCAGCGCTAGGGTACGATTAATTTGGCGATGGCTGCAGGCAGCAACTTTGCATTGAAAATTAATTGCGACCAAACCACTGCAGTGCAGATGAAGACATACGGTAACTTGCTATTGACAGTTTATAGGAACTCGTCATCGCTTTATCCAACGGTAATATCGCAGACCCCTATGACGTACCGTCTAGCCACAATACCGGAAATTAAATGTACATATCGATATTTTATCGAAACTAAAATTTTGTCATTGACTCATCCCTAGACGAAATCTCACGTAAAAATTTAATCATACCCAACATATGAGATTTCTGGTGTTTGCTGGAAATGTGTAGTGAAACTGTAGCTAATTTTAGTAAATTTAACGCTTTTGAGTGCTTTTGACAAACAGAAATGAGTTGTCAAGACGAAGTTTTGCAGATCGGAAAAAAGCTCGAGAAAATGATCTCGACTAAAGATGTTGTATGTTCATTTCCATACTGATTGAACTTCTACGCGAATGTCTGTGTGTGCGGTATGCCTGAAAACCGCAGGACACCACAGGACACTCTTGTAAAGACAGCAGGACACCAAAATGAACAAATTTGACCCAGAATTAACGTTGTTACTTTCTTTTTTACTTAGTTGAAGCACTTTAAAGAAAGAAAAAGTCAACTTCGCTTTGTGCGGCTCGTTCAGTCGCCACCACTCTGAACTCTGTAAATATATGAATAGTGCTAAAGTAAGTAAGAAAGTATGGTTTTAATTAAGAGACTTACAAACGTACATTTATATGTAACTGTGCTAAATAAGTACCTAAGTAAAGTTATGTATTAGCTGATTATGAAGTTTCTTTTTACGTCGTGTATAGCGTGCCGGCAGCCGGCAAGCTAGCCGGGCAGTTCACATGCCGGCAGCCGGCAGGCGAGCCGTGCAGTTAGGCTGCCGGCAGCAGAGGCCACGCTGTGATTGGCTATTGCTCAGGCTATTTAGCCTATAAACAAATGCGAATTGGTCCACAGAGCCAGAGTTGCCAATTTTTATTGGTGGAAAAGTGCTATATCTAACAAAATAATTAGAGCTGTCAAGGCATTAATTTTTTTAATGCATTAACGCAGTGCGTTATTTTTTTAATGCATTAATTAACACGTAAATTAACGCACCCAGTCCCGTGGAGATGGAGAGTAGGAGGTAAATTACCCCGGGCCCGAGACGTTTATGGGACCCACCTGTACAACATAAAAAGTTAGAAAAATGAAAAAAAGTTTTAAAAGACATATAATTTTTATTTTTTAAAACGTATTTAGACTATTTACTATTTAACTATTACAGTATTTTTATTTTGTATATCATCTCTTGTCCATCATAAAGTCCATCATTTTGTGATGGACTCTACTGGGTTACGCTTACACGAATTGCTTGCTTACTGTCTTTTGTCAGTTTCGTGCGTATGTTTGTATGTCTCTCTGTCTGTCTGTTCATTTGTGATTGGTGAATAAATAAAGATTGGGTAGCGCAGAAGCTACACGCTCGACCGGTTCCACGGCAATCGCGTCATGCAGTTTAGATGACGGAGATGGCAGTGCTGATGACGTGAGGACCTGATTTTCTGTCTGCAACTTGGGTTCGGAGTCATGGTGACGGTCGAGATCAGGGACCATGTGTAATCTGCGTCGCACTGGAACGCAGCTTCCGTGCTGCTGACGCGCAGCTGGACGCACCACTTCAGGCACCACTACCAGCTCCACTACTGGGTTTGGCTCCGGCTCCGATGAAATGAAAACTGGTTTAATTACTTGATTTCATTCGATTGTCATATAACCGCAGTTTAATGGAATATCCGAACTTTTGCTGCACAGAATTTAGTAACTGAATGAAATAAATTTACGCATGTGCGTTATTTTTTTTAACGCGCGTTAATTTATTAACGCATTAACGCGTTAATTAACGCGTCAACTGTGACATTTATCTAGGCTTGATACCTAGATAAATGCATTTGCATGAATATAGGCCCATACAGTCCAGTTACACACTGTAAGCCTACCTATACAGCATGACATGGTAATTATTGACTTCAGAGTAAATGTGCCATGGTATTGAGAGACGGCAAAACTTCAGGCCATTATTTGGAGTACCTTGTATTATTATTTTTAGAGCTGTCAACATACTAAGGCAAAACTGTAGTAAGTAAGTAAGTAAGCCAAAAGTACTGGTAGAGTCCTGTTAACTAAGTAAAGTACAAAATGAATGCAATGCCGTAGCGACAGCATAACAAAGGTCCACATCAGGACATTCTGACCAAATGAGTAAAATTTCAGGACAATTTCTGATTTCAGGACAATTTCACAACATCTGTTAAATTTCAGGACAACTGGGAGCCCTGTAAAAGCACCAAATTCATATTGCACATACAAAAAATCTAAACCATCGTCGGTCTTAGGCAATCAGTGGCTCTGTTATGTTTTGTGCAAAATCGCTTTGATAAGATACCGAGAAACGAACTGTTGAGTGTTTTGAATGGTTTTTATGACAATGATGAAGTATTGCTGGCGAAAGAAGTGCTATTCGATTTGGCTTCAAAAATTGATGGCACGCCACGTGCGAAGTCTCGTAAAGAGAGTGCAACTCGACGCCGTTTGGAGTGTGAGGACATTCTTGGACTAGTAGAGTTTTGGTTTTTGGATAAAAAGAAAATTGAACTTCCCACTTCCTAACTGGGTAAAACTGTACGTTGAAAATTCTTTAATTTTGTCCTCAAGTTCACGAAAAGAAGAAAACTTATCTCCTACACTAATTTCGAAACGACTAGTGTCCGCCATGACAGAATTAGAGCGACCACTCTAGTTTCCAGCCAATCACAACCGACTGCCGGCAGGCTAGTTGTGGATTTAGCCTGCCAGCTGCCGGCATGCTATACACGACGTTCTTTTTAAGACTGAGGTAAATGGAGTTAAACGGGCTTTTTCTGTGTTATAGCACTGCTAGGCCTATTACAAATGTACGTAAGTAAGTAAATAAGTATCTAAACCTAAGTAAGTAACTTAAACTATGTATTAGCTGATTATACTGATTTGGTTCTATGCCAAAGTGAACATTATTCTTTCTAGATGATTTTTGTGTTATGGCGAAAAGCATTCACTATTTCAGTAATTGTGTCATTGTTTTTGCCATATAATTTTTTGATTTTGGTGATATATTTCGGCTTATTTTATGCATTGCATTTCTATCATTTTCGGCATACACTGATTTTTTACAAATATTTTGGCTTATTTGCATTCAAATGATTTTCAGCATGTCTAATTTAATAAATCATAAAGATATTTCGGCTACGGCATGAGTAGTTTAAGTTTAATATATGGTTAGACAGGCCCGTCGAGAGCCCAAACTGGGCCCAGAAAACTTCATCACAGGAATTTTTTTCTGTTTGAAATTGTGCATTCTGGTGTAGGTTTACTTCATATTTTTGAGCAACAGCGGGACTCCCAAAACAAGACGGTGCCGGGATAAATTACCTTTTATTTTCTTCTCGACGGGCCTGCAGTTAGATAACTTATACACTTTTCTAGTGTAATGAATAATGAATTTACACAGTAGAGAGACGTACATATAGGGAAAGATACATATACAGCGTGGTCCAGCTAAAGTGAAGCCAACTTACATTTACTGGTAACATTTGAATGCATAGGTAAAATTCAATGATTTTTTGCAAATGTAAACTGCATACAACAAGAAGTGACCAGTGTGATGCAAATTTTAAGAAATCCAGCATCGATTTTTTTGATGAGTCGGTCAAGGCTTGATCTGCAC
>Ga0209367_1012664_pt1 | contig 10978 bp, 9 predicted proteins | sample WorMetLIZISLAND2_FD_187412 | JGI IMG/M metagenome (GOLD analysis project Ga0209367, IMG submission 187412) | Marine gutless worms symbiont microbial communities from Max Planck institute for Marine Microbiology, Germany - Olavius geniculatus... ... | reverse complement strand
CAATGGCGACATACTGTATTGCGTCAATTGACGCTTGCGGCTGTTCTAGGTATACACACACCTACCGGCCTCATGGCGTGACCAAATTGTTTTTTTCACTTATTTTTCATAAGAGGGCACTAAAGTAAAAAAAGTCAAATTTTCTGGAAATTTTGCTGCGGTGGATATTTTGCTGAGCTATCATAACATTTAGCATTTGCGTCAATTGACGCTCTCGGCTGTTCTAGTGTTAAGTAGGTACTTAGACCGAAGTTTAGGCTCAGCGAAAGTCTCAGCGAAAGTCTAAGTCAAAAAGTGAAGTCGCTCGTTGTTTATTTGTTACACTGTTGTAGCCTAATATGTGGTAATCTTTTTTATTCTTAATTGGTGTATATAGTAGGGTTCGACTAAACACTGCACCAGACCAGCAAACCACTAAAAACGACCGCACAGGACACACAAACCATCGAAAATGACTGCAGTAGACCCTAAATAATTAAATAACACAAACCCTGACCCTAGCTCTATATCTTTCTGTGAGTGAGTGTCTCATGACCTGTATGCTCTGGACACTTGGGAAAGCCATCCCCTCGATCAGCGGTTTGCAGGTTTGATGCAGTCTGGTGCGCTGTTTCATTTGACCGGTACCAGTATATAGAATATATGAGCACCTTTATTCGCAAATAGCAGATACAATGCAGTACATATAATATACAAGAGATAAAATACAGTAAAAAACACGAAAAACCGACAGACAGACAGACAGAAAGTGTACAAATAAAAACAGCAGTTAGTTCATTTTTGATCTAAAATCGACATAAATTTTTTCAGCTGTATGAACTGCAAAAACTGACATCATGCAACTGTCATATAGGCTGCCAGTCAACAAAAAGGCACAAAACAACTTATGCAGCACATAATTATTATTAAGAAATATGCGCCTATAAAACTTAACTTTGCGTAGTAAAATTAAATGTTTCACGTCAAGTCTGCCACAACCATTAATTACAGCTCGAACGGACTCCCATTTATTATAAGAAAATATTCTGCGGAAGACCATATTCCAGCAGACATTCAACTCTGTGGTCTGCTTCGCACTCATATGTAAAGCAGGAGCTACATACATGAGAACAGGTAGGCTGTATGCCTCTGGCAGTGACAACAGAGCTATTTCGTTTAGTCCATTAGCGATTTGCACGCTGCATAAAATAAACATTTCATGGGATCAACATCAAAACACAGACTTTTCCTGAAGCAGTATGTACACCCATATATTTAACTGTCTGAGACCAGAGTATGTGAGTGTCACCTAAATATATATTGTGCAGCTTTACAGCAGCTGCTTTACCAATCACCATACAGTGCAATTTGCTACAGATGAACTGAAGAGATAGATCATCAGCAGTATGGGAGCATATATCGAGCGTAAGCTGAAGACCTTTAATTGAAGGGCACATAAGTAAAACATGTCTGCATAAAGTAGACATCCATAAAACATTTTTAAAATATGATCCAATGTCACTTTTTCTAAGATTTACAATAAAAGCATTCATAAAAACATTAAATATATACCGGTAATCTTTTGTGAGTTAACAGTCTAAACTGGAGTATTACTGTAATGTGTTTGGGAACAGCAGTGGTATGGGAGATGGGTAATTGACAGAAATATTTTGAACACTGAATACTCCCTGGTTTGGAAGACTGTTCCTAGTGAAATGGTTGACATGTCCAAATACACATCTTCTACCTTCCATTTAGTAATAGTGTCTTGCATGTAGCCTACAGGGTGCGGTAAAAAAGTGGACCCCTAAAGTTTTACGCTGTTTTCTCAGCAACCGTTTGGAATTTTAATTTGAAATTTTACAGATTTATTTCCATCTACATCTAAATGCCAAGTAAAATTTGATTCTGTTGAAAAACGACAAAGTTACAGACTTTTTAACATGACCGCCTATCAGTTTTTTAGCATTCAACAATGTTCCGGCTACAACACCAATTTAATAACATCTTTGAAACAACACAGTTAAATAATGATCAGATGCCAGAATTCCATTGTCACTGCGAATGTTCGAAGTGTTCACCACCAGCTCCAAGCTACATCACCAGTCTCCAGTCGCCTTATTTGAGAAATCTTTTACAGCCTTGTCGATCGGTCCCTGTGACAGGTTGCCCCAGATAACCTGAAGCGCTTTCTTGAGTTTGGCGCTTGTTTTCAGCTCTGTTTTAAGCGTGCAGTAAGCCTCCAACATTGCACCGCATACGTGATAGTCCATTGGGTTTATATTTAAGGAATTTGGAGGCCATTGGTCTTTTGTGATGATATCTGGACAGCTGGCCAGCAGCCAGTTCTGTGCGCTGCTGCGTTTGCAGTGCGCGCTGTGTGTGCTGATGCGCCGTCGTGCTGGAAGATGAATCCAGTGGGCAGCCGGCGATTGCTTTAAAGGAACGATAATTTAGTGATAACTTATAAGCAATATAAATTGCTGTTCATCAAAACGTCACTATGACGTCACTGGCAGTAACGTGTAACCAGTTTTTGAAAATTAAATAGCATTTTTAGCATGAACATTTTTGAATGCTGAAAAATCGGCAGGCAGTCTTGTTAAAAAGTCTATAACTTCATCGTTTTTCAACAGAATCATATTTTACTTGACAGTTAGATGTAGAAGGTTTCAATGAATATAGCTGTAAAATTTCATAATAAAATCCAAAACGTTTGCTGAGAAAACGGCAAAAACTTCAGGGGTTCACTTTTTTCTGCCGCACCCTGTACATCTATACTGCAACTATCATTAGTTGGTGTGTGGTTTTTTAGATGAAGTGACCAAAGGCTGGGAAATTGGTATTGCGACAATGGCTCGAGGTGAAGTGGCTCGACTTCGTTGTGTTGCCAGCTACGCCTATAGCGAATCAGGATTACAACCTAAAGTTTCATCCAATGCTGTTCTATTATTTGATGTGGAAATGATTGACTTTAAAGGTGGGTTTTGAATGATTGACTTTAAAGGTGGGTTTTGAATCTTGAATATTTTTTTGCTTTGATGTCACTACTAGTTAGGCCAAACTATCATAAGGCGTTATCATTTTGACTCACGTTTCAATTGTGATTTGGTTTCACACACTAATCTATAGCTTAACGTTGCTTATACTTTTCTGCTTTTCTCATTCGACTGTTCTGTTTGGCAAGTTTTTCGGAGACTGTCAGTAGAGCTTGTTGTGGCTGGCAGGTTTTGATGTGTCGGACGATCATGATGGAACACTGTTTAAAAGCCGCATTGTACAAGGTGCCGAGTTCGGCTCACCAAATGAGGCTTCATTTTGTGAAAGTAAGTTTTAAGTGTAATTTGTTTTTACAACTGTATGTGCATAATAACCTGCTGTGTTTTAACTTGAATACCTGATAGAAAGATTAAATTAAGTTGATCACATATTACCCAGGCCTAGGGATACAGTCTTTAAGACAGAGAGAGATAGAGGTGGAGAGAGAGAGGGGTGGGGAGGTCACAGAATAGAAACATATCTCCAACAAGGCAGCATAGAGAAAAAAAGTGAAATAAATCAGGTGTTGTAAAGATGTATGCCCACAACACAGTTTATGCTCACTGCATTGCAGACTCTAACCATCTAACCATCCGTGTTTTTATTGATTTTGTGAATCTGTCATTTTGCAATGCTTCAGTACTGGTGGTTAAGTGTGGCCTGTAGAATATGTGCCACAACAGTTGCCAAAAGTTTGTTTTTGTCCATCAGTCTGCTCTGGATTAACCACAGTGTGTTCATAAAATCACATGAAAATGATTGTATCTCATTTTTTATTGCAGCACGAAATTTATCTTTATTGCAGGATGCTAAATAATGTAGATTTGCGATGTGACATGGCAGCACTGATTGCTACTGATTTTATTGTTGTGGCATTATGTAGATGTGTTTTCACGGATGACTGAATTTGGGACTGGTTGATGAGATGATGACAGTTTGCTGCTGTGATTTTAGTTCATGTGAAGGGGAAGTACTGTGGCCGAGTGTTTGAGGATCGTGATGTCGGCTTCATACTTGGTGAGGGGTCAGAGGTCGGAGTGGTTGAGGGTGTTGAATTGGGTCTCCGTCGGTTTACACGCAATGAAAGGGCAAGACTTCGCATGACCTCACAGCTAGCATATGGCCACGAGGGCTGTCCAAAGTACGACATTCCAGCTGACGCTGACTTAGACTATGAAGTTGAACTGCAAGATTTTGTCAAGGTGTATTGTCATCATGATAGTAATAAATTATTTGTACTGCACCATTTACAATAAGTTTAGCAGTACATTACAGTGTTTGTGTTGATTTGGATGAAAACTGTTGAAAACTGTAGGTTAAAAGCAATGTTAGAATAGTGTGCTTGAAGCTGGCACTTAAAGCTCTATGAAGTTGCTAGCTACAGCTCTCAGTTCATGTGGAAGAGTGTTCTGCACTGCTGGTCCGGTGTGTGCGAAAGATAGTAGCACATGGCATGCACTGCATGATTCTTTTTATGTCAATGCTAACTACTATTACCATTAGTTGAGTTTTGCAGTTTTCGTGGTTTTTCTGATTTACTATAATACTGTTTGAAATTGATTGATTAATTGCAGTTAATTTTTGGAGATAAGCAATTAAAATTTTTACTGCCTGCAGAAAAGATGACAGTATTGTTTTCATCAGTAAGTTTTTTCTCTGACAACACGATAACTCATGAACTGCTGAACTCATCTTGATGAAAGTTTGCATTTTGATGACCTCTAAAAGCCTATTGAATATCAAGGTCATAGGTCAAAGGTCAAGGTCACATGGGTTTTTAAAAATACTGCTGCTACCCATGAGCAGTCTTGTTAAGGCTTGAGCAAGGCTCGACAGTTTTGTTTTAATTAGTACCTGTTTTTGCATGTTGATTTAGGGCAAGGAGTTTTGGGATCTGGATTCTGCTGAGAAGATTCGATACTCGCAGATAGCAAAGGACAAAGGGGGCGATTATTTCAAGGTTATTTGTTTTTTATCTGCTTTGTGTTTGACAGTATTTTTTGTTATTTTGTTTTATTGAAATGTTCACAGTAAACATACAATGATGCTATTCTTCACCAACGAGTTTGTTTGAATTATAAATGAACTAATAACGTGGCAGGCACATGGCAGGTGACGATGCATAGCTCCGAGACAGGTTTGTGAAGTGTACGCAAACCCACCATGGTCTGGAGTGGGATAAGTGAGTGTTGAACGAGCTTATACATTTCAGACCGTGCTTTGAATCACTTATTCCCCATTGGCCAACAGTCAGACATGTAACCCAGACTTTCCCCAGATTTGATCACGTATAATTGCATTGATGGGTTATCGACACGTTACCTCACTATAGACATCATGGTAGATGTAGACATACGGGTGTCCTGCAGTGTGAAATAAGACTGTACTGCACATTCTTATATAGGTACAGGTCCGCTATTTTGAAGGTCCGCTATTCCGAAAGTCCACTGTGCAGATACGCGCCACAGTGCTAACGTCTGGGTTAAGGTTAGGGTTAGGGTTAGGGTTGGGGTTAGGCTTAGGGTTAGTGGGAATAGTAGACTTTCAGAATAGCGGACCTTTGGAATAGCAGACCTGAATCCTTATATAGATGGGTGATCATTGGCAGACAGGTGAATCATCTTGATATGTAACCAGCCACTTAGGTCAACTCAAGCCCATTGAGTACCAGTGAAACTCAGTGTGTAAACGGACACCATGCGATGCACTAACTGTGTATCTGTTGCCTCGCAGTGTAAACTGGTGTCTGGCTGGGGTTAAGGAAATGGAGATCAGCGCTGCCCTATGGCTTGGGGAAGAGCAGGGCTATTATATATGCACTTTTGAACGTTGTTGACGTTGTTGACAGGTTGGTAAGTACAAACTGGCCAAGTTTCAGTACAGTCGTGTGGTGGAGTTTCTCCAGTTCTCTGACACACTGGAAGGTGAGTACGGCACTGAGCGGAACCGACTCCTGCTAGCGGCACACCTTAATATGGCACTGTGTCATTTGAAGCTGTCAAACAATGTGGCGGCACGTGAGTCGGCTGGACGAGCCATTGAACTTGACAGCAAGAATGAGAAGGCGCTCTTCCGTCACGGAATGGTAGGATCTGTTGCTGTTTTGTTCTTGCTTAATACACTCGACTCCTTCTTTCTTAACCTTTATTCCTCATCAAGAAAATGATGATGCATTTCTATTTGACTCTGTCATGCACCATGGCCATTGCTTCAGCAAAATGTAAGGTAAAGGGGGAGAATATGAACACCTTAAGTGAGATAATGTTTATTGCAGTGATACATAATCGCATAGCATGGCAATGCGTTTTGGATGTTGGATTTATAAAAGGTTTATCACTGACGACTGGAAATATAATAGAAATGTGTTAAAATCTTAGAAAAATGAGTGTTTGAAAAAAAGCATTAAAGTGTTCATATTCCCGGCATGGATGGTAATATGAACACACTGTGTGGGTAATATGAACAGGGTGTGTTCATACTATACACCAAGCCGTTAAAATCGAACTGTTCATATTACCCTAAGCATAAATCACAAGCATGTGATAAGCTAGAAAATTTACAACAAAGCCTAAACGTATAAACGTGTTAGTATTGCAAAAACACAGCTACATGTATAAGACCTGTTCATATTACCCGCAACTGTTAATATTACTGTTCATATTACCCCACTACTGTATTTTCAATGTCATGTTCATATTCCCTATCCTACTAGTACTCAACAAATTTGCTGCTACGCTGATAATACAGCACTAATTGTCACCATTTTGGCTGTATGACGTAACTAGACAGATTAGTAAGCTGTATAAATCAAGATAGAGTGCCATTCGTGACGTCGTGCAAAATTAACAACATCTAGTGCAAACGTAGAATTGATAAGAAAATTTATGAAAACAAGACTACAGAAGGTTGACCCAGATACAAAAAAAGTTGCGTGCAAAATTTTTACTTTTATGTTCGCAGCACATCAAACACAACGGCAACAGTGTGTCACAAGTATAAATACAATATACACAAAAGGACTAAATAAATATCATAGATAAAAACATGTTCATATTACCCGCATGTTCATATTCCCCCCCCTCCTTACTCTATTTGTCCTGTGCATAGTAGAGCTGGGAATAATCAATTCAAACCGATTTGAATCGATTTGCTTGGCGAATCAATTCGGCAGAGCGAATCGAAATCACGCTTACTTCGATTCAACTCACTAATTTCAAAAATATTGAAGCCAAGTTCTGTTGGCAAACTCGTGTTTCTGCGCACTGATTACACTAACTGCATGCGTTTCGTTTAGTTTCCTTTCACTAGGGGGCCTATCTCTTTGTCACGAGCTTCCGAAGGCACAACCAGTGATGTTAAGTTGACCCTCTCTTCCTCGACGTGATTTTTCACTTACGACTTTACGAGTTGCAGTCAGTTCTTCTGGGTTGATCTACTGACGATGGTGCGGTATTGTGATAGTACGATAGTATAGGCCCAAATTGCAACTCAAAATTTATGAATCACCAGTGAACAGTGGCATCGTGGGTCAAAAATAGGCAGGGCCAGAAGTTGCAATTTTCCCACAGACACTGCAAAGTTTCGACAGAATTCCGACAGAAAGTTGCAAATTTTCAACGGGAAAGATTGTAGGTGCTCAGCATTTAACTTTGTCTCTAAAATTTCCCCTAAATCCCCAAATTTGGCATTTTTGGACCAACATTTTTTGATGAGAAAATCTTTGACATTTTTTCAACGGTCAAAAATTTGGGTTCACAACTGCCCCCCCAACACCATCACTTGCCCTCTTGCTACGATGCTACAGCCAGTGAATCGAATCAAATTGAATTGAATCGAATCGAAATTCTCTCGAATCAAATCGAATGGGCTTTGTTATCAGCTGAATCGCCCACCTCTGGTACATAGGCGTCGATCTCTCTGCACTGTTAGGGGGACATGATACAGTGGCAGATTCTCCCCTTCCATCCCTTTTCCTTGTTTTTCCCGAGGTGGTTAATCCTAGCATCCTAACCGTTATGTGCGTCACTATTCCATGTGTTTTGTCACTGGACTTCCTGGTTCACAACGCCTGTATTCATCATTGGCTGTAGGCTTACCACTGACATGCCTTTGCACGACCGGCGACCGATCCTACCGCGTCTCTGCGGCAGGAACTTGGAACAATGATGTCATCACAGAGTCTGCGAACATTCGAGACTTAGCTTAAGACCTGTTTTTTCGCTGCTTTCCCATAGATGATTGTATAGTGACTGAAGTGTCATGAGCATTTTTCACTTTGAATTTTGTGATACGTATCATCGTGTTGTTGCAGGCGAACTATGGCCTGAAGGACTATGAGTCGGCGTTGGCAGACTTCGGTGCGGTGCTGCAGATTGACCCAGAGAACAAAGCAGCGCGCCAGCAACTGGTGATCACGAGCAACAAGCTACGAGAGCAGCATCAGAAGGAGAAGCAGACATACGTCGGCATGTTTGACAGGCTTGCTAGAGTGGACACCCAGCAGAAGGTACGACCTGACACCGACACAGCGCCCCATCAGTGTCCGCCATTTCTTTGTCAAGCGCATGCTAAATTTTATTATGGTACTGTATTATGTAAATTTCGTTCAAATATAGTGATACTTCAGGTCGACTCAGCCTGGCGATCTCTGTGGGATAGCCTGGTTGAAAGTTGGCACGCAAATAGGCACACTAGCCCTGTCCAAATCCGTGGTCTTGCAGTGTAAGCTGGTGTCTGGCTGAAGGGCTGAGGGCTAACGAGATCAGAGCCGCCCTGTGGGCTTTGTGGCTTAGGAAAGACTGCGTTTTACATTTACGTTACATAGTCAGATAGTCTGTTGATAGTTTCGTAAAAATTGTTTGTTTGTCTCAATGGTGTAAGTCAGTATTGAAAGTCCGAACTCTGTAGTGGGACATTATTAATTTCATACCGAAATATGATACGACATGATATGGAATAGGCTATATTGGCTCACCGTTTGAGGGTATCTGAGAGACCCATCTCTGACTCTCCATAGTCAGTTAAATATCACTTAAATACCATTTAAAAAATTATGCGTTTGCAGTTTACCAAGTTTGACGTTGTGCGATGCATGATTGGAAAATGTCTATGCCTGTGCATGATTATATTCTGGATTCCATTTTGGGTGGAGTCGCTGATTGCCTGTTTGGACACATTTCTCCGTAGCATGGTCTGTCTGTCATCGTCTGTCATGCACCCTGCTTAAACTGTTCGTCGGATTTGGATGCCATTTGGTAGGTACACTAAACTTGTGGGGTCCAAGGACACATGGTCTCAGATGGGGGTCCGTGACCACCAGGGGAAAGGCAGATTTGGGGGTCGAGCCCCAGCCAAAACATGCAGTTGTAAATTCCGGCCAAACAGTTTGGCAGTTCTATGCTGTCACCTGGCGAATACAAACAAGGAGTTAGCGATTCCACCTTTTGCCAAATTACTTTGGTTTGGTGCTCGTTATTGTATTGTTGATGTCGCCAAATGTTTGTTTTGACCTGAAGGCGAACAGCGCTGGTGTGACTGTGACGGAGGTGCAATCTGAGACGTGTCGTGACCAGGGTGATGTGTCCAGTGATTCTACGGGCGTCATCTCGGACCAAGTCGCTGAAACCGCCAGTCAGCATTGAACAGCATCTGATGACAAATTTCCGTTTTCATAACCAACTCGTCTTTCGTATTTATTTGCATGTGTGAGCTCAAGCGCCTGCTTTTAACGCCATTTTATATATTTTTTCATTTTATAGACCACTTATTTGTCAGTATCTGTAGGTATTTGCCAGTGCCAAGTGATGCGTTATGTAATTTAGTCAGTTTTACTTTTTGGTTTCTTTGGTGCTACTTCTCCATGTTGCATATCAGATTGTTCTATCTGCGAATTTGACAGTACAGTATTTGCAATAAGCTTACTCAGGGTTTTGCATCTGCAAATCAGTCGTATATGTTTGTGGATTTTTGATCAGTATTTTATGCAGTGTATAGTTTTTTGTCCTACCAAAATATTCTGCTCTGTTATTTTATTTTACAACATTCTGGTGCTGCATCTGTGCATGCCTTTGTATTTAATTGTCACTTTCATTTTTTAGTCAGTATACATTGCTTTCAATATTTTGATTTGTGGCACACTGAGTTTCCTTAACCGTACCATACACTCAGTTAAGTGCAAAAAAGACTGTGTGTTTTATGAGCATATCTTGTATAGGTTACAAATTCATTGCATAGATTACAAATTCTATGTTATTCCCATTTTGCATTTCAAATGGTTGCTTGTTACAGATCCATAATGATTATTGTATTATGAAAAGCTACCACCATTGGTTGTAAATATCAAGTATTCTAAACTACTTATCGCACATTCTGTTCTCGTGTAATATCACTGTTATTATCATTATAAATGTACAAAACATCAGTTTATACACTTGTTAACGGCAACATTAGCAACAGTAGCCAAGCCGCTTATAACTGTTACTTAATACCTAATGGCGTGACTGAACAAAGCAGACGACACACGTCAGGCATGACGTCACCGCTGGCCAGCATTGCTGACAATACTGAACAAAATTCCTTTTATATCCACAAAATGGCCATATAAATAAACAAACTAATATTGCACGCATCACCTGTTTAATATAGGCCCGGAAAACACTTCATTAATGCTAATTTAGGGACGTGTGAAGATGACGGGGCCGGCCTTTTATCATTGATGGTGTCTGACAATGTTTGACTGTAATTAGTACAGATAAATAACCCACACAATACTATAGCCTAATATGATGAACAAACCTGCAAGAAACATATTCCGCTCGTTTTTCAATCAAATTTTTTCATACAACGATTAAACGAGTGAAGTTTTTAGATTGAAAATTGTTAAAATCCGCCATCATTTACTGTAGCGAAGCGCAATGATATCTAGTGTGTACTAAAGTAGTTCGCCACATTAGAGCTGTGA
>Ga0209367_1012663_pt1 | contig 10978 bp, 6 predicted proteins | sample WorMetLIZISLAND2_FD_187412 | JGI IMG/M metagenome (GOLD analysis project Ga0209367, IMG submission 187412) | Marine gutless worms symbiont microbial communities from Max Planck institute for Marine Microbiology, Germany - Olavius geniculatus... ... | reverse complement strand
AGAGTATTCATCCTGGCTTGTGATGGCGTTGCTCGGCCACTTTGCCGTAATTACGACGAACTAACGAGGCAAGCAAAGCCCAACAATCGACGCCCGTACACCAGCAGCAGCAGCAGCAGCAGTAGCCCGACTGTTCGTCGCTCTATTTGGCGCCGGTCGCAATCAAATTTCTGTATCTCCGAGGACGACGACGACGACGTCGCCGGCGGCGGCACTACGCCGACTGTGTGTGTGTGTCTGCGGTTGTCTCGCTGCTCTCTGACGCGAGGAATAAGAATCACTCCATGCTCGAACGTCGACAAACGTTACTATCGCTATTACCACAGTAGTATTATACAAGCGTCGAAGTAGTACTGTGCTATTGGTATTAATATTACTATTGCTATTACTGTCTGTTGCTACTGCTGTCAATAAGCGGACGCAAAAATGGATCTGAAAGCACATTCTCTAGAGCGCAGAGGCTCTAAACAGTTCATTTAATTGCTGATAAAACAGCTACGGTACTAAGCTAATGCTATCTACTGCCGCATCTCGTGGTTATGGTTGTAGTTACGGTTAGTCAACTATTGCATTGGTTCTAAAAATGCGAGAGTATCTGAGTATCCAAGCCGCAGAGTTATGTTTAATGAATTTACTTAAGCTTACATGTAACTATGGCGACTCTTAACTATGACGGCCCTAAGCTACGGCGGCTTCTAGTTATGACGGGCATAAATCGCATAAATATCAAGACGGCGAGTGACTGAGTGAATAGAGCTTTACGTGTCTCTCAACATTTGATTTTAGATCACTTTCAAAGTTTTTATTCACCACAAATGGTACAAAAACAAAGCAAAAATTATAATACAAAATCTACATAAAAAGCACTGTCAGTTTTAGTTTCGGCTCGGACAAGTCTATTTTAAGCAATTATTTGCATTGATACTGACAACAGCAAGAAAACGACAGTAAAAAAGATCGAACGAACAACACAAAAACAACAAATAACAATAAAACATATCTACGTAGGCTACACTGTAAGGCAGAAAAATACACAACCAAATTTATCGATCATAAGTTAAAGGTGGAACAGCAGATTTTAATATTTTGTACAACTACTTTTGATGCAGCTGGCCATCAAATGGTTATTCAGATTTTTTATCTCATCCAACATATGTTTCTGCACTACCTAGGCCCTTAGCTATGGTGTATAAAGCTTTTTTAGCGATAGCTGGGTTTCTTGTAAAAATTGAAATATTTTGCAAAAACGGAAGCGATATTGTTAGAAGTTACAATATAAAAAATTGAAAGTTTGATGCATAATTATAATATGGATGCGTGTGTTAGTTTCTGTGCAATAATTAACTGGTTGTTTTACCTACAGTTTCGCGGTAATGTAAAATTTAAATTAGTTGTTTGTGATATGCGTTTACATTGTCATTATTCCAGCCGTTTACTGTTACATTTCATTAAATATTCTGTACCTCTTCTTAATAATGCCACAAAGTTTCAATTATACATTAAATTATCTTACGTTTTACATTACAGAGTTCGTTATTTTTTCCACTAAATCGACGTTATTCATAAATTTCGATACAGTCCAGGAGTATTAGGCCTAGGTCATACTGGGGTCAACTAAGGAAAAAATTAGTATCAAGCTGATTTTTTTTCAAAATAGTTAGCCTGAAGCACTAGGAATAACATATCGAAACTCACCAAGAATCCCAGCTGTGCTCTCTTCAAAATTTGAATTTGAAGTTTGGAACAAAATTGAAAAATAGGTCAATTTTTAAGTACGTCAAAACATAGACATATTGCATATCAAATCAAAGGTAATAAAGAGTAGAATGCGAATATGATATTAATATGTCAATATAATGATCGTATTGTCAGTACGGGTCAGTACAGTTAGCTCACAGCACAGTGAATAGAGCTCACAGTGGTTAGATATCTTCATTCAAGGGTCGGTCACTTAAACATTAGCAGTAGGGCAGCTTAGAACCAGATTTGGGATGGATGTGGATGTTCCGGATAAAAGCATAAATTTTTTTGGTGTTATTTATCCCATGAGCTGTTCATTTTTGATAGGAGCCACTTTTGCAGAAAATGGCATGGCAGCCATCTTGAATTTCAAATTTACGCAAAAATCTATTATTGAAAATATCTTGGCTTTCAGGTCTCGTAGGATCACAATTTTCATGTCTAAACTCACATTTTCAAGGTCAGTGAATGCAAATGTGCTACTTAAAATTACACCAAATGGTTTTAATCATACTAAACTAGAAAGCTTAGCAGTCGCTAGGGAAGACGCACTACAACCTATACAGTTGCTGTTGCAGTACTGACCTTCAAGGTCATCCAAGGTCCATGAGTTTCATCTTATCTGAAAAAGCTTAAGCCACTTTCTATTAGTCATTAATAGTAACCTTGGCTTTATCTTATAGCTTGAAACTTTCCATTGAAAATTGCGGCCAAACCTCTGCAGATAAAGACATGGTTACTACTGGAAGTCTATAGGAAGTTGCCGTCGCCCTATACGATGGTACCATCGCTGACCCCTATGACTTACTGTTGTTTAGCCACAATTGGCATACCATAGGTTATCCAGTGTCAATGATTTGCATGCTATTTGAAAGCCAATATGCGAGTTTCTATTAGTGATCAATAGCAATCTAGGCCCTATCTTGCACCGTTTACTACAGTACATCCTGACAGACAGACGATGGACAGACGACATCCGTGCCAAAGACGCCCTACAGCATAGCTGCAGTGCGTCAATAAAACTGACAACAAAATTGATAAAATAAAGCAAAACGAATGTCTTTTACCTATACTGGCAAGACTGTAACATACAAAATTGCAGATCTGCACACTGCTCAACTCACACATTCGTGGACCGCTTGACCGGTGCTGGGTCGATGCGGCTTCTAGATATTGCAATCAGCAACCATGTCTCATGCAACATCTGCAGTGAGCCTGACGTCGGCCGATGGAAAAAGCCCTTCATGAAGTGACTCTGAAGGGCTGCGCCAAATAATGCAAAATAAAGCACCGTGGACTAACAGTACCCAGTAGCTATTTCTATGAGGTAGCATAAAAAGGTTGACTCTCTGACAGCATGAGGTGCTGATTTGAGGTAACACTGTCAGTTGCATTTCAAGGAAGACTGATCTCTCAGTCAGCTGAAAGTGCTGATTTGAGATCGTGCCTTGCTGGGGCTTATTGAAATCGTACAGATACCCATGGATGATTGCTTCGTTGGTGCCTACCTGGTCTGTGGTCTGGTCATGTGCGCTGGGTGCCTTCACTGTTTCTGTCATGCCTTGGAGTTGGATGGCGTTGGAGAGGCTCTTGCCGTCTTGTGAGATGATGGGTTAGATTAGGATTTCCGACAAATACTAAACTCATTGCAGTTCGGGACTGGACTATATGGCTATCTTGTCAGGCTTAGAAATTTTGTGGGGGCTTCACTTCGCCCCGTTTGGCTCGGAGGCATGGTAGGGGTGATGTGGCTCCACTGCTCATATGGCTGGTCTGCCAATAAGTTGGGCCGCCTGCTGTGTGGTTTTGTGTGGGGTCTGCAAAATCTTTTTGGTGAGCCATACACTACAGGGAGTAGTCATGTGAGTGGAGGCAGTTGTGCTTTTTGCTATTCCCACCATGACTTTTAGTACCAAGTATAATTGCTGGGAACTTTCTAGGGATGGCTGATGGGTCCACATGGCGGCCTAAGCCTACGGGGTGGCACTGGCTGCCCTGCCCCGCATTGAAACGATGGAAAGATGGACGTTTGCTCCATTGATGGTTGTCACTTTGTTACTGCGTTATAGTTTGACTTCAGAGAAAACTTTTCCTACGATACCATTTGCAGTTGCTTTCCCATTTTTGGCTTAATCAAACTGTGAAAATGTGTTCAAGTTCTAGGAAGGGTCACCTCTCACCATCTGTGATATAGAAAGAAATTCGTTTTTGTACCTCCTTGCAATTCATCTGAAAAACCAAAAGTGTTTAAAATGTCAATTAGTTCACAAGATGCATGCTTTTGATTAATACAAACTGCAATGGCCAAGAGAATAGGCGAAATAAAAGATCGAAATTATGGCATGTGCAACTGATGTGCATCTTCGTTGATTGGTCTGTGTTGCTTCAGGTTTCAAAATTTCATTCAATAACAGGGAGAGACTGTCTGGAATCATAGATAATCCACAGTTGGTACTTTCCATGGCACGATATTTGGAGCAGTTATATATCTGCATTTTAATGTCATTTAAATAAATAAAGCAGCCATATTAATTATACTGTCCTTATCGTTTTGTATATCAATTTTTTTTAATTTCCACAAGCTTTGCAGAACTTCATGTCCCTTTTCCCTGAAGGTGACATTATTGGATTAAAAAGAAAGGGTTGTAATTATCACTTGATCACCATATTTTTTGTCGGTTTCTTTTCTGAATATCCTTCTTCACATTATTCAAGAAAGACTGGTAAATATCTAACAGTTCGGATAACGAATATTGGCATTCGTCATTTTCTTCAAAATGCGGTTTTTTTACCTCTACTGGCAGTAGAGTCATTGTATTAACACATCAATGTTATATTCACATTCTACTCTTTATTACCTTTGATTTGATATGCAATATGCCTATGTTTTGACGTACTTAAAAATTGACCTATTTTTCAATTTTGTTCTAAATTTCAAATTCAAATTTTGAAGACAGCACAGCTGGGATTCTTGCGGAGTTTTGATATGTTATTCCTAGTGCTCCAGGCTAACTATTTTAAAAAAATCACCTTGATACTAATTTTTTCCTTAGTAAATCCTAATGCTCCTGGACTAAAATGTTGTAGTAAGTTTTTAATTCTAGCCACAACCTGCTTTCAGTCTTTGTACCGAAAGAAATCCGATTTTAATAATTAATATTTTGCATCCTGGCCCAGAAACGTAGAAGTTAATAAAACTAGTATTTTTTATAATAACTGCACAAACCTAAAGTCTGCTAAACGAAAAAATATATAAACATTTAAGCATATACTAGAACTGTTAACCATTAAAAAATTAACATTTGACTTTTTACAAAATTAATTTTTAATAATCGTTAGTTACAATTAGGACTAACAATATATTGTAGTTATTGTACAAGAAAAATGCATGTTTTGTTAGCTTTTTATTTTTTTAGTTAACAGCTATCAAAAATGCAATAAGACGACAGTAGGTTTATATTATCATTAGTAGGATCTAATTGTTTTTTTTGCCTAATCACATTCTCGAGAGAGAATGAATATCGTTTCACAATATAATGCTGGTTTCAATTAAGTCTGACTACTTCATAATGTGTTCTTGCTAATGCGACTGTAATCGAAAATTTGCTTGCTAAATTTTTATTAATCGTTAAAACTTTTAACAATCAGTCGCATGATTAAACGTTAACTTTTGCAGCTGTAATGTACACTGTGTTTCAAAAAAACATCCCCGACATTTTCGACTGTAACTTGAAAACCAATTATCAGATTTTGATAATTCTTGGTACGAATATTTCTGACACAACTTGCCATCAAATGACCATTTAGTTTCCCACCTCACCCAGCGTTTGCTTCTGCACTACCTGGGAAAAACACAACCAGCGAAATATCACTTTTTATCCAATGCGATATGATTGCTTAATTAACATAACGCGTAAAACACATTTCGTTCACATTTCGGACACTTTGGTTGACATTTCATCCAGTTGTCTTTTTTTCAACTGCCTGTAGTAAAATTGCTTGAAGTGTTTGCCTACTATGCGAACACAGGCAAGGAGACGCTTTCTCCATTTATTGACAGCAGTATCGATAAGTTCTGCTCCAGACCAATCCAGGCTGTACCAGTCGCTTCTTGACTTCACAAACATTCCTAAACTTCATCTGGTAGACACGCTGCTGCATGACAGTTAAACCTTGTAATAGACCGGCTGTTGGGGCCCACAGATTAAGATAGATGGAATTTATCGACGTTTTTTCGTTAATTTTAGCACGTATTATGCTTGGTCTGCTTTCCCCAGGTCCTCAAAAGCAGACATTAGGCGAGGTAAAAACCAAAACACTTATTTAATAGCCAGTTGTGTCAGAAACACTTTTGCCAAGAATTAAGCAATGAAGATGACAGCCGCAAAATAGATTTACGAATCACCTGCTTGTTTCAGCACTCCATCAGTTCAGCGTGGAACCAGAGACTGTGTGATGAATGGCGAAAGACACGTCAAAAGGATCGGTCGCTTCTGGTTGCAGTTTATCTTCATGAAAATCCGCATTTTCGACCAGTGGCGTAACTACACGATCAGCACCCGCCCTTCCCTTGGCACGCCATCTGTACTGGATTTTTAGCCGACCGTATTAACGGTCGTATTTATGGTACACTGTTGTACCTGTGTATCTTTTGTTTGTTCGTAACGAATGTATTGTGGCTAAAGGGAACGTCGTGTCGGAAAACTGCTTTAAAAAGCAAATAGGTTGCCCGTCCGCTAGGCCTACCCTCTGGTACCAAATCAGACCCCCTACAACGCACATTCTCCAAACTAACTGTACCCGGATACTTAATTGTGAATTGCTTACTGGCAATATTTTAGAGTGTGGCCGAAACTTTACGTTAGCAATTTATGAAGATTAAAAAATTACGTTTATATTTGCAGGTTTTCGAATGCAGACAATACAATCGGCTTTCCGATATCGACAGCTGAGCTTCTTGATGGACAGGCTACGTAAGCCTTAAGTCAACGATAGAAATTTACGTTCCTCTAAAACTTACGGAAAATTAGCAGACAGTTGCAGAATACGGCAAAAACAGAGGAGCAAAACACTAGGTTAATTTGTTGGTTCGCTACGCTGCGAAGTATAAGCGACCCTTGTTGTCAGACACCACACGTCTGTGGCTGTGTCTCTGCGTCTGCTGTCTATCTACGGAGCTGTCGCTTTGCGTTTCTACTGGCAAGCCAGCTCGCATGCCGGCTTGCTGTTATTAATTTATTGAACTTACGGATTAATTCAAAAAATCTATGAGATATGTGATAATGTTTATGATAATGTTTTAAAAATTGAACCACCAAGACTGACGCCCCTCTCTGCGTTTGCGTCAACTAGGCCTACCTCCGTTTGTCTGCCGTATAGCTGCGCCACTGTTTTCGGCGCCGATTGAGTTATTAGCTAACGACCGAGACGGCGAGCGAGCGATTGTGTGTGCGTTCGACGACGTGACGAGCTGCGGATGTGTCCTCAGCCAGGCGTGGAGACCATCCGTCCGTTCGTCCAGCTACCGGTGCGACGTTTCCGTAGCGTCATGAATCAGTGATGAATGACAAATGGCGTCTGGGTGCAGAAGCCAAAGTCATTCATTACCGTGCTCAGAGCTCCTCACTGTTATCGTCGGCAGTGAAGATTGCACCGACTGACAAACGCTGATAACTATTTCGCTCGCTGCCGGCTGCACGTTAACAATTTCCAGGATTCACGCTCAATAATTCAACGCTCGTTTGTCGTTTCGCCACCGTCACTTTAATAGCAATTAGCTCGGTAAATAACAATTATATTACCCAACTGATTACTGGGCTAATATCTGCGGCGTTCGAAGAGATGACTAAACATGTCTACTACTTAAGCTGAGATTGTTTCGAAATTTTTCTTTGCAAATCATGAATGCGAGCCGTATTTTATTGATCGTGTGTTGTTGCATAACGCTTTTAATTTCTGTTGTGCCTACGTATCGGTATTCTAAACGTAAAGATCAGCATTAGATTCTAATCAGCAGCATGGTTAGTGGATGGAAAAAAAATTAGCAAGGGGAGGCAGAAAGTTTCCTGCAATTTACTGACACACAACTATAAATTTTCGGCATGAGAAATATGGATGTTCAAAATTTCAATTTTAGTCCACAATTTTCCAAATTAAGGATATGTTACTCAGTCCCAAATTTTATACGTTTAAAAAGTTGTCCGACAAGACAATAATTTTCCAACAGGCTAAAATTTAGTGGAACAATTGCCTTTACGTTTTTCCTTTGCCACGATGCGACGCTACTGATTTTAACAGTCATCCGAGAATCTGATAATAAATGGCAAACTGGCAAAGCTAATTGTGTCTGTTTTGTTACAGTGTACAGCAGTAGACCTACAGCGGGCGGCGCGCTCAACGACATCTCGTGGATGGTGAACTAAAATCGACGATTGACTGCAACCGACCGACAGCTGATTCGCATAACGGCAAATCGTACACCAGTAACCGAACAATCGTAACGTTGCCTGCGATGCTGAGGAGAACCAATATACAGTAGTTTTGTTCTGGACACTAGCACTTTAAAGGCGCGTACGGAGCTGAACTGACCAATGGGCAAGTTCAGTTCAGTTTAGTTATGTCGCTCTATACTTAAGTGCCTCAAGAATCACTAACAGTGCACTGCGTCATTGTCCACCAGATGATGCATCCGGGAGATTTGTGTAATGACGATCCTAACCCGTTACAGGTCCGTTTACCTGCGATGCTGAGAGGTCGAAGACACACGCCGCCGCCGCCGCCATGTTAAATTTTACGTCGAACGACGACTTTCGGTACGCGGAGTCACGTGGTGCTGACGTCATCGGCGCGGAGCAGGTGTCCGCTGTCAACATGTCCGACGTCGCCGTGGCGGGTACGCGTCAGCTGCCGTGCGGCGGGGGGCCGTGGACAACCTGCCGTGAGACCGTGAATGAATCCACTGTCCAGGATCATCAGTTCAACTCATCTTACTCAGATCTGGAGAGACCTGGCTTGGACTACGTGACGGCCGTAGCCAGCAACTACACCTTGGTGTCTGTTCCTACGCACTGTCTTGTGTGAATAAACATTATCATATACATAACACTCAGGTCGTCAGCTAAAACATTAACATTAAGTCGGTGTTAGAGCATTAACGGCTTGAGACGGACGCCAAGGTCCGATGCTTCATTTGTCGTATTTGCCAGTAACTACACCGTGGCACAGACCGTTATTCTCGGGCTGCTAGCCCCAAGTTTACGAGATTAAACGTTACAACCCATTTGCTCTAAAGCTGGTTACTAGATTTCATCAGGTAGTGTTGCGTGCGTCCGGGATGCTGTAATAGGATCTTTAACGACAATTCTTGGTTTTCTAGCCATAGTTATATAAACAGAACGTTACAACTCCTCACTTGTTCTGAAGTATATTTTACAAAATAGAATAGTAACGCATTTAGATTGTGATGGAATCTTTATTGGCATTAAAACAAACTAAACGTTACAACTTATTTATTCTCAAGATGACTGTATTTTACAAGGTGGTGTATCGGCACGTTCGAAGTATGATGGGATCTTTGCCGACCATTCTCGGACTGCTAGCCTCGAAGTTTCAAAAATAAACGTTGCAGCTGTTACTTACTGAGTAGATTTCACTAGGTAGTGCAGCGACACAAGGCCGAAGTTTCACCAGATAGTGTAGCAACACACGGCCGGGGTGTAATGGAATGATAGTCAGTCTCGGGCTGCTAGCTGGGTCGACAAGCCTCGTTACCATTAGCGGCAACCTGGTCGTGATTCTGTCGTTCATCCTGGAACGCTCGATCCGGCAGCCGTCCAACTATTTCATTGCTTCACTAGCAGTCAGCGACCTGCTCATTGGTTCCATCTCGATGCCGTTCTATACAGTATATCTGTTGTCAGGCAAGTACTGGCCACTCGGCGCGGTACTGTGCGACTTATGGCTATCTCTCGACTACACCGTCTGTCTCTGTTCCATATACACCGTGTTCTGCATCACGATTGACCGGTTCTGTTCCGTTCGGATCCCAGCGAAATATCGCAACTGGCGCACTGAACGAAAGGTTGGTACCTAACTGCATGAAATAATATGTACCGGTACTTTACTACACCGTGAGTCAAAAACATGAGTCAAACTTTCGTGCATATGTTCGCCAAATATTCATCGATTTTAAAATTTTTTCACCGGCGTTTTTTGCAAAAAAAATTTAACAAGACATGGACAAAAGTTTGGCGCAATGTTTTAACTCACATTGCAAATCGGCGTTCATTACATTTTCGTAACGGTCACAGCTTGCTATTTGCAAATTTGCTACGGCAAACAGCAAAAGCACGAAACTTATAAACATATGACGCAAACCCTGGCTGGAGTTACAATAATGAAAGAAGTCAGACTCGCCAGGTTTTGAACTTGAGTCCGTGTGAAAATTTCTTAGGGCATTTTAGACTTATAGCACTATCGTACACGATGCTTTTTTTGCTGTTTGTAAAACAATTTCTACTAGCAGTATTCCCAATTCGTGGTAGCATACGCATAGCTAAATTATTTGAATAATAGGCCTATTCATAAGGTTTTGAATCAAACACTGTAGTTGTCCGTTACGTTAGACCATATAATAAACGCTGGTGTTTTGCAACAGTCGACTCGACTAGTGATGAATGCCATATTATTTATTAAACTAAAACGTAGAAGCAAACGACCCGAAGGCAACGCAAGTTCGCAAACCTTGTGAACCGCTAACCTGTTTTTCTTTCATGTTTCTGTCCATAGCTTCAGGTTCTAAAATACGGCACATGTTGTCAACTGTTTGAACTTCAATGTATTTGTAAGAGCCTTCTAGCAATTCTAAGTGTTGTGCGCTAACTCGTACAGATTATTAAGCAGCTATTTTTTGCTTGACACTGTTAGCAGAAAAAGACTAGTATGTAAACAGGAAATAAAACTGTTAATTGTAGGTGATAAATCATGCAAATGCACCAAATTACAACCTTCATCTAGTTTATTGCTGGCGTTTCGGCAACCCCTGCGGCCTTCTTCGGAACAACTGTCCGCCAGGCGTCTTTGTGGAGGACAATAAATATACACTGTGTCTCAAAAAAACCGGACCCCTGCTACCTTTTGCAATAACTCCAACAGTCCTGGTTCAATAGCAATAGATTTTGACAAAAAATAATCGTTAGAGAATCAGCACTTAATAGCATGTGTTACTTTGCGAGAAATT
>Ga0209367_1012662_pt1 | contig 10978 bp, 7 predicted proteins | sample WorMetLIZISLAND2_FD_187412 | JGI IMG/M metagenome (GOLD analysis project Ga0209367, IMG submission 187412) | Marine gutless worms symbiont microbial communities from Max Planck institute for Marine Microbiology, Germany - Olavius geniculatus... ... | reverse complement strand
CCTTTACAACTTTTTCAAAGGGGGTCAAAAATTGACTTAAAATGTAATAAATTAGCGCTTATAACTTCGGAGTTAGGGGGTGTAGCCCGACGAAACTTTGGCACTTGACGTGTCTCTATGTTGGGGTGTTAACGCAAGTACAAATTTTAGGGGCACCGCCCCCCTTAAAATTTGGGAGAGCAAAAAACGTGCAAAAATCGGTGCGATTTACGATAACTTTCGAGTTTGAACGCAAATATCTCTGGAACCGATGAAGATAGCGAAATAATCTAAACGGCGATGACGAGAGCGATCCTTGGGGCGTTGAACAAAAAAAAATTTGTGAAATTTCGTCCACTACGAACAAAGTTATAAGCGCTAATGTTGACCTACCCTAAGTCGACAATGCGCGTTCGGCGTATGTCAATGCATTTGAGTTCGGGCCACGTGACTTTGGTGCCGAGGAAATTTTACCCTCCCCCTAATTTCCCCCAGTCGGACTTAGGGCGCCGGGCGGACTCACGTTGGGCTTTGCCCCAAATTTCTAGTTTTATTTTTCTTTTATGTTTTCGTATAAAATAGGCGAATGGCTAGAGCTCGGCCCGTAGATTCTAAGATGTATAGACTTGGCCAAAGACACCTGCACGCACACGAAGACATTTTGCCCCTGGCTGTTGTACTTGTTGTGATGTTTTCGCTATTATAATTAAAGTATTTAAAATAGCCTAGGTTTCAAATTTGCGGGAGGACGAAGTCAGCTAATGTCACCGTAAGGAAAGTTTGTTTCTGTCGTAGCTGCTTCGGAGCAAAGGCAGCTTTGTTTGTTTGTAAGTTTTCGTTTGTTTTTGTTTTCGTTCGCTTCAGGGCGAAGCGGTAATATGGTAGGGAAAGATGTAGTGTATTTTGTGTCGTGATGTACCTTCGTATTTTCGGTTAAATAAAATTAAACTGGGGCTAATTTTTTTACTAAAATATTTTAAGTCCATTTCCCTAAAATTATTTATTTTTCGGACATAAATAATAAATATTTTAAATTCATCTTTCGTTAAAAAGGTCATCAAACGTCGCCTTTTAGTGTGGTATAAAGCCACATATAGGTACTGTTGGAGCTCCCTGTAAATACGTTATGTCATAATTGCTATAAAATACGTTAAGTTATGACAATGGCAGTCACGTGATAGGCAGCCTAGGCCCTTTTGGCCGGCTCCGGCAGTATCAAAGGCGAAGCGCAGTGATGACAACTGATCAGTTTGATCGAGCGCTCGGACAGAGCACGTCGATTGACAAGGTGCTGAGCCTTCGCCTTCCCAAACGAAGCAACGAAAACCAACGAAGCACCCTTCGTCCAAACGAAATGCACTGTTCAATAATAACTATATCTCTATCCATTTACGGTCATTTCACGAAGCCCCTTTCGTCGGCAACCCTTCCTTTAACACGAACTCATTACCAGCATGGGTAACCGCCTATGTTTCGGGGCTGACGGTACCCATAAAGCTGAGATCTTGCAATCACCCAGTACGAAAAACGAAGCGAAAGCAGCGGGCGGTTACATGTCTTCATGCTAGACAACGTTCTTTTATTGTGCTATACGCTGACGATATCTTAATATTTGCACCGTCTATCCAAGAATTGCAAACTATAGTTAGTATCTGTGAACTAGAACTGTTATCTATTGACATGGCTATAAACGTTAAAAATCTTGCACAATGCGTATTGGACCACGCCATGACATTAAATGCGCTAGCATTAATATAAACAACCAAGACCTGCCGTGGGTCAATGAAATAAGGTACCTGGGCATCTACATTGTTAGGTCGAGTAAACTAAAGTGTTCTCTGGACCATGCCAAACGTTCGTTTTACCGCTCAGTCAACTCGATTTTTGGTAAATTGGGAAGAACTGCATCCGAGGAGGTAATAGTACACCTAGTTCACAGCAAATGTCTGCCTGCTCTGCTGTATGGGCTGGAGGTTTGTCCATTAACTAAAACTGACTATCGAAGTTTAGACTTTGTGGTGATGCGATTTTTAATGAAATTATTCTGTACATCAAACAGTGTTATTGTAAACGAATGTCGAATGTATTTTAATTTCAGACTACTTAGCGAAATTATACCGACACGAAGTGTCAAAGTAATGTTGAAATTATCCAACGCATCTGTTTGATCTGTTTTCCTGAACTGTGACTTTGTGACTCAGGCCTAGCAGCCTTCGGGCTTAACGCCTTGCTCGTTGACTAACTAACTAACTAACTAACGTTGCTGAAGCCTAATATGGTTATGCTTACTGAGTACTGACAGTTTTACTGACGGTTTCGTTGTTATTATTATTAATTAAGTTTAGTTAAGGTTTATTTTTTAACTGTGCTACCATTGTATTTTGGTGAATAAAGTTGTATATATATTAGCAACAAACAAACAGAGCGACTGTAAGGTTGTCTAAAAAAACAACTGAGCAGGTCCCAGGCCAGGTATTGAGCAAACGATGAATAGGAGGATCGTCTTTATGCAGGTGTTTGCACCGCTGCAGCCACGCACACAGGTATGCCCCTGCGCATGTCATTATCCGAATCAATGACACGGGCAGCTTAAAACATCACAAAGATCGCGCAACACTTACCGACGACGGCAAACAGCGCAACTGCCAAGAATGTAAGATCGGTTCTGGCGTCCATGTTGGTCGTATGACAAACGAAAAGCTAGCTGAAGCAAATAACAAACCCGGATATCACGAGTGCGGTGAGGGCAGGCGCTCGCTACGCTCTCTATACCTGAGCGACTGTGCGTGCCGGTGTCACATTAAAATCTCTCCCATGAAAAATCCGCATGGGGAGAGATAATCACGGAACTAATATGTCTTCCCTTTATCAAAATATCGCCGGTCCCATAAAAAGTCTCCCGTTATAGGATCGCCCCTCAGAAAATCTCCCCCGGCCAACAATTTACCCGTAAAAATCTGTCCCGCTCGTGCGGCCGTCAGGCTGGGCGGATTTTTGCCGGTAAATTGTCGGCCAAGAGAGATTTTTCTGATGGGCGATCCTATAATGGGGCACCGGCCGAGCCATATAGCGAGGTGTCCGCTTAGCCCAGGCAAGCCATGCAAGCAGTGTGCATTGGCAAGCCATGCGTGCAAGCAATGCATTATTACGTGCCCGCAGCATCAATGACTTCACGTCCACGACGCCGCATTAGTCACGGGCCCCATGCACAGACAAAGTGAGATACGATTACGAGTTGAACAGCGTTTTTTTCTGTTGGAGTATATCACCGGAAAAAATACACCCACTCAGACTTGCTTATTCTACGTTCCAAATGATGTGTCCGTGTTACATTTTCGTGGATCTTGGCTGCGGAATATAGCGGTGGCGAAGAATGTGTCGGTTCTGAACCAGTGAGTTTCTTTGTAGGGCTTCGGTTTTTGGCGCCAACAGAGTTTTTTGTTCTCTATTTCACCTGTTTAGTTGGTGGTCCTTTTTGTACCTGTTATTTACAGCCTCGTGATGTTAACGTTCAATCAGTCAATCGAATATGTTTTATTCAAGAAAAGTAAGGAATAAACAAAAGTATGCACATTAAAAAACGTATGCAGCAATAACGAGCTTAACCTATGGATGCTTAACAAAGATTTCCGTAAAGGTCATAATAACGAATCATGCACGGGTACACGGCAGTAAAATAGATTACGGTGCAAATGTTTAAAATAAATTAAGTAGTTATCCTTGCAGCCCTACTGCAAAATTTTTTAGTAGTTTAGCGGCCTTGCTCTTGTTTTTTTGTCTTAGTACGTTATGAAGTAACAAGAAGCCCAGCTCTCGCTAGGATGCTAGTTGTCAGTGATTTTCAAGGTCATCCAAGGTCGATGATTTTTGTCTCATTTAAAACGGCGTATGCCACTTCCTATTAATAACCTTGGCTCTATCTCTCACAGTTTCCGAGATATGACCACTTATAGCTTGAAACTTTCAATTAAAAATTGTGGCCAAACCGCTCTATAATTACTATTTACAGCTTACAGGAAGTCGCCAGCGCCCTATCCGATGGTACCACCGTTTACACCCTACGACTTACGGTACGTGACGGACGACGCCGACGGACGACAGACGGACGGACGACAACCGTACACTGAGCTTGACCGTTAGTTAAGTACGGTCGGCTAAAAGTTCTAGTTTTTCCAGGTCTAGTCTGGCAAATAAAAAAGCCTAGGCAAACAGATTTCAGTAAGAAAATGAAAGCATACTTCTCCAATATTTGTAGCGAAGAAGGTTTTAGGGACGGCATATAGCATCGAACAACGGAACGAAGCCGTTCCAGACCGATAAATAGGCCTAAACGACTCAATTAAATGCGTTGTGCTGGTGCAATATGCGAACTGACTGGCTGGCAAAAGCGATTGCAGACCGTTTAATAAACATTTCTTGCGAGCACGGCACATCATACAGCTTGTCGATTCCACCATCAGAGCGTGCTTGCTGCTATTAACCGCAGACCCCTGAGAGTCACTGTGGTGCTAAACAAGCCATAAACGATGTCATTAACGATATATCCTACGTGCTATTGTGATGACCGATGTTTGGTTTAACCCTTTCTGTTTCAGTCCAGCAGTGCGCTGTCGATGTGAGTAAAAAGATGGCGATAATGCTTAAGTTTACGTGAATACGTGTCCGAATGCTAGCGATAGGCTTAAAAAAGAAATGGCGTTACCAGTAGTTCAAAAACTGACAAGCAACAGCTCACTTTCTAGCATAACGACGCCGTTAAAGCAGTTTTCGTTGTCAGTAATTTTTCAAGATTATATATAAAAAACTGCAAGCAATTCATTTAATGTTGTATAAGCGCTGATGTAAAAAGGCAAAAATCAAAAAATATAAACAGGAACTAATGTATTAGCTTGGACATTTAACCTGTTCTCAATAGCCAGATATAAATGTCTAAGCTAATGCATAATGTTCATGCTTATACTTTTTGATTTTTGCTGTTTTACATCAGCGCTTATGCAACATTAAATGAACTGCTTGCAGTTTTTTATATGTAATATTTGCGGCTTTATTGAAGTTTGAAAGATCACTGAACAGTTACTCTGTACAGTACACAACAACAACAACTACTACTACTACTATGCTACCTCCAGCATCTTGGATCTTGTTATTTGTTTAACATAATGGCAAGCCTGTATGTGGGATCGCAAATTCAGACTACATACCAAATTTCATGCAGATGGGTGAAAAGCAGTTATAAGTGATGAACGACATTTAAAAAGGTGACCACCGCTATGTTGAATTTACTACTTTTCTCGATTCTGGTCACATGATTTATTTCGAGTAGCAACTAATCACATTTTTGCAAAATTTTATGAACCTTTTTCAGTCGGCAGCTAATTTGTTATGCTTTGTGTTAAAATACAAAATGGTGGCCGTCGCCACGTTAAATTTCATTTTTGTTCGATTTTATGGTACAACTACATGTAGAACGTCAAACTTAGCTCGCATATGAAATTTCGTGCAAGTATGTGCAATAGCAACTAAATTATGAGCGATAAACGAAATTCAAAAGTGACGGCCGCCGCCATCTTAAATTTATTTTTTTTGTCGATTTTGGTCACACGATCTACTTCTAATATTAGTCGACGACATAACAGCAAAATTTCATTAATCTACGGCGGCTCAATTATTACTGTTTGTGTAAAAATCCAAAATGGCGGCCGCCGACATCTTGGATTTTATTTTTGTTTAATATTTTGGCACACATGCATGTAGGACCTCCAACGTAATACACTTGCCAATTTTCGTAAAAATATGTGCAGTAGTAAACGAGTTGTGAACGATAGATGAAATTCAAAATGGCGGTCGCCGCCATCTTGAATTTATTATTTTTGTCCATTTTGGTCAAATGGTCTATTTTCGGTGACAGCCGTCTACATTACTGCAAAATTTCATTTATTTACGTCAATCGGCGGCTGAGTTATTGCTGTTTGTGCAAAAATTCAAGATGGCGGCTGCGCGGCTCCCGCCATCATAAATTTTATTTTTGTGAAATATTTTGGCATGCATGTATGTAAAACTTTAAACGTAATATACATGCCAAATTTCGTGCAAATATGTGCAATAGTAAACGAGTTATAAAAGATAAATAAAATTCAAAATGGCGACCGCCGCCATCTTGAATTTATCATATTTTCCATTTTGATCAAATGGTCTATTTCCAGTAGCAACCGGCTACATCAGTGCAAAATTTCATTCATCTACGTCAATCGTCATCTTAAATTATAATTTTGTAATGCTGGACCGCGCACGAAGTCCATTTGTGCACCTGAAATTCCCCTTCAAATTTCGTGTTGATCGAGTGCGTACTTTTCGAGATATCGCGATTCGAAAATTTCGGAAATTTGGCTCAAAATGCCTATTCAGGCCTTCAAAAATCATGTTTTTGGGGAGATCTGACCTCCAAACATTACTTTTTATCATCGTGACCCCCAAAAGGCCCTACCTTATGCAAAAGCACGCGTTTTGAGCCATAAACGGTGTAGTAGACTTAGGGTACGGTATAAAGTCTTTGTCTACGGTGTCCCTAAAAAAAAGAAACAGTATGTGTTGCCTAACAATGACAGTACGTGGTTTACTGTTTTAAATCAAACAGAATTACAAAATAAGACTAATATTTATTAATAAATAACAGGGATATATTATATGCAAGCAATAAATAACTTCTTTCAGCAGTACAGCAAGTCTAAGCTATGTGGCCACTATTAAATTAATATTTACAATTCGTTTTACCAGCGCATGTAATTACCTACAATAATAATAATAAAAACCAGTTTTTCATTCATAAAACCTTCTGAAGATGACCGGTTGTAGTAATCTCTGAACTTCAGCCAAATGTTCAATCAGTTGTGAAGTTCATCTCCAGCATCGTTCCAAGGTAGTTCAGCTCTCAAGTTCACAGGTCCATCAAACAGTATCAGATACGTCCTCAGCGACGATCAAACTGAAGCAGAATTCGCCCACAACGTCGAATAGTACCATTCCAGTTCAGAGTGTATGAAGTAGAATCATATATAGACTTGAACTGCTAAAATCTACATTTAATGCTAAAGATTTCATATGTAGATTGTTCTGGTCTATCTCCAGCCATTGTGGTGCATTTCATTTTTGAAATGCGTGTCGTAGCTCAAAATCGCGAAAAATTCATTGGGTTCAAGGTTATTCAAGGTCATCGATGTTGACATTTCTAAGTAACTCGTCGCTAATGCTTCTTATGATAACCAACATGTCTGTGCCAGTGTGGAACCATTTTCACGCTAGACGAGCCAGTATCGGTAAAATAACGTTTTTTAGAGGGGTGCCCTTCTTTCGCCCTTCGTTCATGGGGACTTCTTTGACACAGGGAACGAAATTTTGTCACGAAATACTAGATACTCTGGGCTATCATACGGTGTAGAACTTTTTATCTCACCTTGGCTCCAATCGGTACGGGGTCGTGACGGACAGACGGACAGAATTACCGTAGCTAATATGCGCTATAGCGATGCTAGCTCTCGCGCGTAAAATGTCTTGGAAATGTTTTGGTCTTAGTTAGGTATAAAATAAAAAAAGGAAAACACACGCCAACATTTTCGTAGAAAACCTTTCTTTGTAGTACATGCAACCTCGGCTTTGTACGTGACCGATTGTCAGCCAGCGTAAGACTGACTTAAATCTAGTTAAGACGATCGTGCGGTCGGTCGTTCTGTGGCGTGTCCACTGATTGTCGGCCGTTCAGTTGTGTTCGTGGCGTTCCGTGTCACGAAGCCATCGCATACACTTCACCTGTACGTCGCACCTGCTGATGGGCGGAGTCAAACAGCCGCCGCCTGTCACGTGACGTGTTGCTGTGACGCTCGTCGGCAGCAGCAGAAGCCGAGCCTCGTTGATCGTACAGCGACGACCCTGGCCGGCCAGAGTCGAAGACTTTATCACTAAAAGTTCGCTGTTCCATGCTGTGAATGTTAAAAATATCCGGCGAATGACCCTGGCCGGCAGCACTGTTGACGGTGTCGATTACGATCGTCGACGGCGGCGGAACCGATGTCTGTCTCCGGTCGCTGTCCGCAGTCTTCGCCGTCGCACTAAAGTGGTGTAGAGGCAGCGCGTCCGGCTCGAAGTCAGGAAATCCGTGAGCGCGCAGAGCTACCGGCAAGTCGGAGACGACCTCGCCGCGAAGGTCGACATCGCGCTCGAACACGGAGCTGCGACGGCGCGGCCGCCGGGCCCCGGCGGCAGCGGCGGCGGTCTCCGTGGTCAGCAGATGATCACCCTTGTGACCTGTGCGCTCATCACGCGCTGCTTTGCACGCTCCGCCGCCATTCAGCGTCTCTTGCCGTGCGTTGACGTCGCTTAGCGCTCCTTGGCGCCATTCAGCGCTCCCTGACGCCGTTCAGCGCTCCTTGACGTGCGTCGATGCCGACGTCGGAGTCGCGCGTTACCCTCAACGGACACGACATGGATCGTCGCACCACGCCACCCGACACCGCTCTCATCGCCACCGCCGCACATTCCGGAAACGGAAGTCGATGTTCTGATGTCAGTTCCGCCTGCCCTCTCGACGACTTATTTCCGGAAAGAACAACGGCGGAGGTGGTAGGTGCGAGGAGGTGGAAGTTAGGAGCGACGAGCGGTCGAAGTGCCGTCGTACGCACACTGACGCTGCGAGTCAGCGACATGCCGGGTGTACGAAGCGACACGTCCATCACGGACCCCGCCACCGGAAATGGATCTATCGGAAGCAGATCTCAACTGACCGGAAGCAGGCCGAGGTCTACTTGTGTCTCCGACCTCGCCACCGGAAGTAGATCAACCGGAAATAAATTGACCCTAGCCGTAAGTAGCCCGAGGTTCACTTCTGTCACCGACACGGCAATTGAAAGTAAATCCACCGGAAGTAGATATTCTGCTGCTGGAAGTAGGTCGAGATTCATTTTTGTCACCAATCTTGCGACAAAAAGTAAATCACCCCGACCGGAAGTAGACTGAGTTTTCCTTCTGTCATCGACCCCGCCACCGGAAGTAGATCGTCCGGAAGTAGATCGGTGGCGTCGAGGTCCTGGCTGAGGTTGGCGTTGCTGCTGAGTCGCGGAGACATGGACAGCTCGTCTAGACCGGTGGAGCCGCTCAGCTGACGCTCGCCCAGTCGCGGGTAGATAGGTCGTAGAGTCAGTCGCGGGTAGCTGGTGCACTTGAACGGCAGTTCGGCGACGACGCTGCCGCTGTAGCGCTGCATGCCGTTGCCGTCCAGACGGCTGAGTGACAGCGCTCGCTGCTGGTCCACTGGCGCCCCCACTGTAAACACACGGTTGTTGTGCGTCTGTAAAAGTTATTAAAAACTGCTAATTTTTCTTTAAGTTACGATCGATGATGTCGGGGATGTTTTTTCAGGTTTTTCTGTTTATTTCAACACATATTTGGCTTGATCTGCATTCCCTAGGTAGTGCAGAATTGCACACTAAATGAGGGGTAAAACTAAACAGTTGTGTCAGGAATATTCTTACCAAAAATTATTAAAATATGATAATTGGTTTTCAAGTTACAGTCGAAAATGTCGGGGATACTTTTTGGGGCACAGTGTAGTTCGGATATAAACGACAGAACAGAAACATCTTGAGACGCTGTCTGAAGTATGTATAGTAGCCTACTGTTATTTCTCGGACGATTCAAGCAACGTACGTATACAGCATTTTGTTTTACAACGAAGCGCAGACCCACCGTTACTGGCAGCATGCGTCGACGAGTTATGACAGCAGCAGCAGTCGCGGTCATGGTTCCTATCAGCTGTACCGGCAACTGCAGAGACCACCGGAGTAGTCGTGGTACCGTCGTCGATATTGATACATACAGATGACTTCATCTGGCCGCTGATTCCTGCTGCTGGAGTCCACGCCGTTCTGCTCGCAACTCGTCACAACCTAAATTACCTGCAACATACAACCACAACTACGAATAAAACATAATCATGGGTCCCGCCCTTTCGACAAGAGGCGGCAGTAGACTTACACGCTACCAAATCAAGTTGTTACAGCTATGCTGAGTACGTACGGTTAATTGGCAGCTTGCTTTGGTGCTAGTTGCGTTGTGTACTTAAACACAAACCCTTTAGCAAAAAGTCACGACTTAAGGCGCGTTCTCACTGCGCTCGTCAACTCGTCGTACGCGGCGTAACGCGCGTTACGCGTCGTACGGCGCCTTGACGCGCGTCAACGTGTATTGCATATTCATGGACAAACCAATCACAGTGTCCTAGCCAAATTCACATTATCATAAATACATAGCTGCCAAGGTCCGGAAATCATGGATCCACTGGCTTCTGCTTTTTGATGTGCGGCGTTTTTCTACAATCCTATTAACATCACGTCTTCTTCACTGTCAGAAATTTTGTATTTGCGCCTTTCCGCTCTCCAGCGTAACCTAATTTGCATACAACCTAGTCCGCGAATAAGTGAAACTTTTGCATAATTATGTATCAACGCGGCGTACGCGGCGTAACGCGCGTTATGCGCACGTAACGCGCGTTAAGTTGACGCGCGGTAAAGCGCGTGACGCGCGTTACGCGGCGTACGACGCACCAACGCTCCGCGAACATCACTCACGAAGAACTGCGAGTATTCAGCATAGTTCAACGTTATCCCCAATTCCCTATTTTGTTTGTCATTCGTAGTTTGACCATTGACAACAATGAATTCATACAAGGCAGTGCACGCGACAGCTCAGAAAATTACTGAGACCGCAAAATCATTGAAAGTTTGTTCATCATCATCATCGACAACCGTGGGCTCAATGCCCGTTGGTGTCTGACGCCATTCTTACTATCGCTGCCCACCGCTGCCTATCTAGGGCAGCGTGGCTCAACTCCTGCAGGGTTGTCCCACACCACTGCTCAATGTCATCTGACCATTCTCGGTGAGGCCGTCCTCTTTTGTTTGAACCATCCATCATTCCGAACACCAGGGTCTTTATCTTTCTGCTGTCGTTC
>Ga0209367_1012660_pt1 | contig 10979 bp, 7 predicted proteins | sample WorMetLIZISLAND2_FD_187412 | JGI IMG/M metagenome (GOLD analysis project Ga0209367, IMG submission 187412) | Marine gutless worms symbiont microbial communities from Max Planck institute for Marine Microbiology, Germany - Olavius geniculatus... ... | reverse complement strand
CTACATCAGCGTTTGTAGAATGAGTTTCTTACGCGGCAGCATTATAATGCACCCACACCGTTCAAATTAAGACTCTGTGCTTGAGAATCTGATGTTCCTGGTGCAACATGCAACGTTAATTTGTAACTGCAGTTGATAAGTTGATATGGACTACTGAACTTTCATGCCATAATGTAGTGATTGATGTTTACTGTCACCGGATCAATAAGATTATTGATATTTTTGGTCTTAATAAAAAGTTTTAAATCAAAATTGCATGTTTTATAGTGGGCATATTCGGACCTGTTCAGTATTTAGTGCATTAAAATTTAAACGCCTTGGCCTTGATCATGGCTTTGCGAGTTTTTAGTGGTAGGCCCCCTGTGATACGATTTCTGCTAAATAATTCACATTTCGGTTTATTATGTGATTAATTAAGTCGTTACAACGTTTACCGGAAACAACAACTCAGTGTTATAGAACAATTTAAAGCATTTATGTTTCACACGGTAGTGTGTTGTCATAAATTAGGCGAGGTGGAATATGAATGCATAATTCTATTGTCTTGGCCATCGTTGTGTCAACAATTATCAACCTTGGTGAAAAATTGACAAAATTATGACAAAAAACAATTCTGACTGTTTTTTTTAATTGAAACCCGGTGTATTGTGTGTAACGTGTGTTTTTTGAACGTAATTTATTTTTTAAACAAGCGCTTGATATATTTATGTTGACAATAATTGTTTTGCTGCAGACCTTTTGCGTCATGACCCACCTTCGCCGGCTCCTAAGTCCAGGTATGATTTAGTTGCTAATTATGAACGTATAGGACATCTACGCTGTGCACAAAAAACCGGACACCTGCTACGTGATCAAATAACTTTGACAATCCTGGTTCATTATTAACAAATTTAGGTACAAAAAACTTTGAGACATGGCGTATTACAGTTAGTAATATACTTGAGATAGTTTTCTTGTTTGTTGATAACGATATTTTGATGTTTTAAAAGAATAATTACAAGAAATTTGCTCACTAGCGGTTTGGGGCAAGGATGAACTCATCAAAATTTGGGGTTAAAAGGTCAAGGATCAAGGTCACGGTGGGTCAAATATGCCCCAAAATGCATTTTTGGCCTTGTACTTGTCACACGTTGGCGGAGGCATAATAGTAGACGGAGTCGTAACCACCATCCAGTTGTGTTAGAAAAGCTAAGATTATTACGTTATTTCTAAGTAATTTTCGTTGAGATGAGACTTGGTGTTGTTGCTGTAGCGGCATCAGCGCTGAAGTTGGAGTGCAAAAGAAGCAGCTGGGTGAGTTTCTGTAAAGTTGTACATCAGTGGGTTGACTGTTTATGTTAACTGTAACAAATAAGTGATCGATTGATTGAGATGCTGGATGCTGTTTCATGCATATTGTGAGTTATTAATACCGTCGCGAGTATTATGATGTGTTAACGGTCAGGCTAAAGCTGAATGCTGTCAACATAGGAGATAAATTATGTTTTTAAACAAGAAGGTGCGGCCGTTGAGGGGCCGCCCGCTATGAGGCCGTCCTTGCAGTTGAGTACGTGCGTGCTTACTGACGGAACGGCCGTTGCCATGGCAACGAGGTCACCCGGTGCAAGGCGGCCAGGGATCCTTACGCCACCTGCCAAATATCAAGTTGATCGGACAACAGGCGGCGAAGTTATGGGGATTTTTTTTGCCAACAATGCAACTAGCCGCCGTGACCTTGACCTCTGACCCCTTGACCTTGAAATTGGTCCACGGGGTGCTGGTGTCCCAGGGACCCTTCCTACCAAGTTTGGTATTCGTAGGCCTTTTCGTTTTCCCTCTAGGTGGAGGCACGGGACAGACAGACAGGATCAACACGTGATGGGGCCTCCTTCTTAGAAGGTGGTTTGGTGGCTTGGTTGCTGAGCAGTTAGGGCGTTGGATACGAGATCGAAAGGTCCACGGTTTAATTCCCAGCCGGTGCACTACTAAGTTACAACTCTGGGCAAATTGTTCACACCTACCTGCCTGTGTAGGTGAAGTGTCTAGTGGTTATTGTCAACTCGTAACTTACAGATTGCAGTTTGATTCTCACTGCTGGTCATTTGCAAGCAACATTGAGCAAGTTTCTAACCTACTTTGTGCTTAGGCCAACTCAGCCTCCTACCTTCCGTGGGATGGGAAATGCGTAGTAGCTTAAGGGCTACAGGGTGAAGGCCTAGTGTGGCTGATTGGGGCGGTGGCATGTCTGCTAGCTGCAAACCGCGGGTCCAATTGTTCGTTAACGCAGGCAATGCCGTTCACTTGCCGTTCCGTTATTGTGTTTGTGTGCATTCTGCCTGAAAAGGCCGTCCCCGAAATGACCTATACTGTGTCGGGTGGGACGTTAAACCCTACTCACTCACTTACTCACTCAGACTGTTGATTTTGCAGTGAGGGCTGCACCACTGTCACCTTATGCGGACGTGAGGGAGAAACGAAAGGCATCTTATGGTAGGAGTTTTCTATTGTTATTGTTGTTTTAACATGATAATAATATAGTGCAAATATTAACATATTAACGTCGGGTATCTACAGTAAGCATACAAACAATGAAATGTGCATGTTAGCGCAAGAAGCTCGGGGTCACTGAGGCTTTAAATATTTGGACGTGTCAGGAAGAAAAGACAAAAATGATCTCTTGCTTGCTACCCTATTGTTCCACCAGAAGTGTTCTATTACGTTAAAAATACATTTATTATGTATTATTGGAAAAGCTTAAAACGATCCCCAGACCTGCTGGTCGGCTGGGGAGGGAAATACCTTCTGCCCTTCCCCATTTTTGCGCTATAGCAGAATGCTTCGCGCGTCTTAGCCGTCGTCTTGGCGTCCGTCCGTCCGTCTGTCTGTCCGTTCGTCCGGCACACCCTGGCACTGTATTAAAACGGTGCAAGCTGAAGTCACAAAGTCTTCACCATGGGCTGCCTCAAGGACTTTAGTTTTTCGTGACAAAATTTCGTGCCCTGTGTGCGGGGGTTCCCCTCGAACGAGGGCGTCAAAGAGGGGCACCCCCTCTAAAAACGCTATTTTGATCATATTGGCTCTTCTAGTGTGAAAACGGTTGCAGATAGGTACACACAATGTTGCTTATCATAACAAGCACTGGCGACAGGCTTTTTAGATTTTTCAACATCGATGACCTTGAACGACCTTAAATCACCAAAAAGGGGTTTTAGTGAATATTTGCAATTTTTGGATGCAGCGCACATTTCAACACTGAATTGCGACGAAATGGCTGGAGTTAGACCAAAACAACCTGCATATGAAATTTTTAGCATTAAACGTAGATTTCAGCAGTCCAAGTCCCGACCCTTTAGGTTCAAGGAGGCCGACGCGGGCGGGCGTGAAAGACGGCTACCCCTTAAAAGTGGTTGTTTTACCGCAATTATTTCGTGTAGCGTGAAAACGGTTGCAGATAGGTACGTACATGCTGCTTATCATAACAAGCACTGGTGACAAGCTTTTTATTGGTGTCATTGTCGATGATTTTGAATGACCTTGAACCTTTAAAATAGGGGTTTTAGTGATTTTTTTTGGCGATTTCCAGCTGTGACACACATTTTAAGAGTGAACTGCCTCTAAATGGCTGGTGATGGACCCGGACAACCTGCGTATGACATTTTTAGCATAGAACGTACATTTTTAAGAACCTAAGTTTCGATCTATTAAATTCGAGGAGTCTTTCGCACGGAGGCCTCAAATTTAAGTACCTGGTACTCTTTCAAGATGCATTAATATCTTATTGCTGTAGGTCTGCACTGATTGCCAAAGTGGCAGGACCACTGCTATCGCGCGTCACGTAAGCTTTTCTCAAATTACTTGTCTATTTTACCCAACGCCTGCAGCATTTCGTTCTTGGCGCATGTAGCCGCCAGACGTTGACGACTGATTGACACCATTGTCAGCGAGTATTGTAAAGGCGCGTTCAGAGCGACATGACTGAACTGAAGTGAACTGACATGTTTTAGTATTTGACGAACTGGCCAGTGAGCAAGCGTATAAATGCATTGCAGTAAATACCGTATAACAGCGTCGGTGGCATATGTGACTACGCTCACGTACGCGTCAACCATTGACGTCAACCTTGCTCGTTCATTGGCAGGTTTGTCAAAAACTTATGAACCGCGTCAGTTCAGTTCAGTTCAGTTTAGTTACGTCGCTCTGTAGGCGCCTTAAAGAAATGTTTAAACAGCTATCACAGTGATAATATCGTAGTGGGTTTGGTATCATGCACTGACACAGGGAATTTGCTGCTGTCGGTCGCAGCGTGCCGTGTGGCACTGTTACCAGCGTTTTGGAGAGTATTTGCGTAACACGATTAATTTTTCTTCATAGTTTTGAATTTTTCTTACTGCTTTTATAATTATAGTACGTATTTTTTTAAAATTTTGCTGTTTTAACGTAATTTGTCTACGATAATCACTCTGATGAGTGACGTAAGTGATACGTGTGTGGTCGTATCTTGCAGTCTGTTCGTTCCCGCTGGTGATCTTTGCTCCGGACTCCGTTCAACAGAAACTGCTTGACTCTCTGATGGCGCACTTCAGCCAGTGCGACGACATGGGTCAGTTAGTTCAGTTCAGTTCACACACATGCTGCCGATAACCGCGTGGTCCATAAAAAGTAAAACAACGTTGTCATATACAGTGTATTAACGAATAATACATTTTCTGATTTTTCTCACTATTAAAATCAATGCTAAATTTAAAAAAAACGCTGTTTGAGATCCCATCACAATGATCACATTTTAAACAGCTCATGGAATACCTTATAACTCGCTTATTCCTAAGCTGGCTGTGTTTCAAGAGGTAGTGTAGCGACGCATTTTGGATGTGATGGAATCTGCAATAATGCTGGTTAGATCATCAGTGCCACTAAAATGTTTTGCCTTGTGGACATTGGAACATTTCATACATACGCTAGCCTACGTAGATCAAGCAAATCGGACAGTTTCAGAAGCGACTAATCCTCGATCGCTGCAGAGAAGGACGGCCATGTTGAACCAATGACCTTCTACGCCCTTGAACTGAACACTTGAGCAGAGTATTTAACTATTCACTGCGAACGTTGTCAATTGCATGACAAGAAGTTGTTGATGATGATGATGATGATGAAGGACGAATTAACTTTAGCGTGGCGTTGAGTCCTAAGACTACAAGGACACGTAACAATAAGCTTAAACAGTGAAGTCACGTAATAGTAGTCAGTGCAATGAGACGTTCTTAGTCATGTCTGTAAGATCGGGCAAAAAGTTCAGTTTTCAGTCTGCTGCGGAAAACTTGCAACGACGGAGACGACCGGACCGACTCCGGCAGACTGTTCCAGACTGATGCAGCAGTCGCTGGAAAGGTGCGGTCGCCAATGGTAGAACGCACAGTGCGTGGAACGACCAGCGCTGATGTAGTCGAAGAGCGCAGTCATCGACGTGCGTTGAGGTGTGACACGCGCTGAAGATCTGAGGCCAGGTGCAGAGTCGTGGAGGCAGCGATACACCAGCACTGCCAGCCGGAACGAAATACGTTCTGGCATCAGAAGCCAGTGTAATCTGCGCAGTAACGGCTAAATGTGGTCCTGACGACAAGCTTTGAAGATCAGCCGTGCAGTTGACTGTAGTCGTGAAAAATTGCTGCACCGATCTCAGACTGTTGTCTTGATTCGTGTATTCAACGTGACCTGGAGTTACTCTTTAGTAACGTCACGGGTCACGTTGAGTACATCGGACATCAGTCAAGTGTAGCAACAACACCACTGGTAGCCTAATAGTAATTGATTATTGATAGTAGTAATAGTGGCAGTCGTAGAATATTCGTCGTAGTACCCCAGGGGTTAAAATGGGGCACATCACCTGTAGGTCTATCGGGTGGTAGGTAACACTGTGTGATTTCATATGGCAGGTGACGTTTCGTAGCTCCGAGACCAGGTTTTGTAAAGAGCCATACTACACACTTTTAGCTTTTTACTTTTTTTTCATAGCTGTAGTTGTAATTGTAAAGCCGTGCTGTTGGGATGGTTGTATCTGCATCTGTTGAATCAGAAGACTACGGCAAGCGGAACTCGGCAGACAATACTGGGGAGCAGGAAATCATCTGCAAGAAGAAGTCGCAAGATGGCAGCACACACAGTGTGACCATTGAAGACCTCAAGAGATGCCTGCTACAGGTCGATAAACTGACAGAGCATTTTTACCTTACCTTAAAAGTTAAAACTAATTTTTTATTACTTATTGCTGTTGTATAGTGGGTCTTTTCGCTTTTATATCACACTCGTTTGTATAGATCTTCTGTGATGTCCGTCAAGTTTTTAGCCGATCGTAGCCTACTAACAGTCGGTCTGATGGTACGAGGTGTCGTCTATCTATCTGTCGTCTGAATTCTAGTTAAACGGTACGCCGTTAGGGGTCAATGATGGTGCCACCGTTCCACTGGATAAGGCGTTGGTAAGTTACTGTATAGACCCTATACATGTATAGGCAGTCAGCAGTAACCATGCCGCTTGACGAGTGACGTTATGTGCGGTCATGGTACTGGAGACAGTACGTGAGTTATGTTTCGTCGAGAAGTAGGATTATCGCTTCGGTCGACACTTTCTCTTAGAATAAATACCAAGATAATCGGAAACATGAACTGAAGTTTGAATTCGGTGTTATCTTTCTTCTAAGAACCAACATTTTCGATTATCTACCAGATAAGAAGAAAGATAATTGGAAACGGCAGCTAACACCAAAGTTAATCCGAGCATTACCGATCAACACCAGACAGCTCCAATGCAAAAGAATAGGCGTAATTTCTTAATCCCTAGCGATTAGAAACTTTCTAATCGATTTTCAGTCACTTTTTAATCTATGGATAAAAAGTAAGTTAATCGGATTCGGTTAGATCTTAGCGGATGTCAGATTAAGCGGATGCCGATTAGAAAAAAAGATAATCCTACTTCTCGACGAAACATGAACTCACGTAGTGTGGTGAGAGATAGGAGAATGAAGTATACGGTAGGTTTACACGATTATGTCGACAGAGCACGACGGCCGTTCTGCTGCCTGCTGTACACGCTGCAGCCATTACTTGCATGCGTAAACACGACGTTAAACCGCTCATCATTGTCATCAAGTTCAAGAACGAATACGGCTGCACGTACGTAGGCCTAATTCACTTGTTATACTAACGTAATAAAAAATTGAAATTAGACAATTATTAATTTAATATCATTATCGTCATCGTTGTTGTTGTTGTTCTTGTGGTACGTCCGTGGTTAGTTTAGTTATCTGCGGTCTTTTTTTAAACCAGGTCGTTTTTCGAATTTCTCGTTAAATACGAGGTGCGTCAAAAAAGTATCGTCTTAAATTGCTTGCCATTTTCCGAGAAACCGCTTAGGATTTTATTGCAAATTTTCATGCACTCAGCCTGTTCTCATCTACATATGGCCAAGAGCTGGCATTGATATTTTTTTACTTACTATTGCAGAATTACGAATTTGTTTGCAAGGCAACGTCGTGATTTTGCACATCCAAAAACGCAGAAAGTCCGAATGGGGGACAATTATAAGGTTGAAATTTCGCTCACAGCAAAGGCACGTGGCCCGAACGCAATCACATTAACCTACTCATCACGCGCATTGTTGCTGTTGGGTGCCACAAGACATCTCATGGCGTTACCGTTACTGTTACGTCACGACTAGCGAAAAATTTCTAACTAACTGCCACATTTTGTTCACATTTTTTGAATTAGTATTGCTTCAACCACGTCTGTTAATAATTCGTGCAAACTTACTGTCATTCGCATAGGTCGCTGGACTCACGGATCAATGCATGGGGTTCCGTGAGTGACCTTCACGCTTGCGTAGGGTTCCGCGGCAACAAAAAGGTTGAAAAACACTGACATAGATACTGATGGGGGGGGGGTCGGCGACCAGCATCGACCTTTCTTTTCCTCCTTTTTTTTCTTGTCTCTTCCCTGTCTCCCTTTCTTTCGCACCGCCTCTTTTTTTCCTTTTTTGGTTTTTTCCTGTCTTTCCTTTTCTTTCGTTCAAAAGTAGGACCCCCTAAATGTTAGCTTAGGGATCTAAAAGAGCGCTATGGGCTCCCCCGTAAAGTCTGGGGCATAGCCCAGACGAAATTGAATTTGGTGCATTATAACCTTGAAATATGAGATCTGGTGACAACAGTTATAATTTTTTAAAAGTATAAACTAAGAAAAGTTCAGTGCAGTTTAAACAGTGAGTGCAAACAAGGGCGGTGTGGCGCCACAAATTTAAAAGCGGGAGCTACAAGTAATCTGCGAGCGAAGCGAGCAGAGAAAAAAAAATGGAACTGTTATACGCAGAATTGTCGCCGTAACTGTGTCGTGCGTATTCTAGGCAACTTGCACTAGGCCTATTTGCCGAGTTTAGGGGGCGGTGCTGCGCGCGCCCCTTTAAATACGCCCCTGGCATTTATCAAAAAAACTCTTCTCCGAATTTCTGATGACCAAATTGATATGTTGCTTGCTGTAGCGAACTGAGTGCAATTGAAGAATCGCTTGATCATGGTCGAGGACATTACGGTAAACTTTGCACTATTGATACTGCTAGAGGCTATAGTAAGTAAGTAAGAGTAAGTAAAACGGGAAGTTATATAGAGCTCGCATAAGATTAAAACTTAACATTAATCTCTAATGCGCTCTGGCTATGCAACGAAGGCGACTGACGTCTAATGACAAAAATATTAGTTTTGCCAATTTTTGGAGCGGATAAGTGCAAAGACCAAATGATCAACAGGCGGGGTTTAGAACGGTCGGGGGTATAGGGGCCTACTATTATGACATCAATTTGCGAATCATTCATAATGCAGAAAGCAGTAGAACTCTAGCAGCCACACTACGTGACGATTGTGCCGATTTTTGAAGACAATCGGAGGCGGATTTAGACATGTAGGGCATATTCGGCTGAAGTGGGGGGGCCCATGCACAGAAGAACAACGTGACATTTTCTGCTCAGTGGTAGTTTTTTTTGTGGCTTGTTGCAACACATTCTCTGGCCCAAGGGACTCCGTACGCTGATTACTCCGGACGTAGCAGTATAGCATTGAGCATAGATGTAAAAAACGTTCCAGAAAAAAATATTAAAAAACGTTAAAAACGTAAAAAAGTGGCAAAAATTAAAAAAAACCGTTTAAAAACGTTGATAACAAACGTTAGCCTTAATTTGTTTGACTTCTTGCCTAAAACTTAATGCTGTAATTGCAGTACAGCTAGAACTAAAGAAAGAGATAAAATTTTATTCAATTTCAATTCAACTGTGTAGTTATAAGACCACGTATCACTAGACTAAGCAAGTAAACTACCACCACTATAGCATATTAATTTGTTTATGCGGCTTTAAAAGCCCTTCTCGACGTTCTCGGTAGAATTTTCAAATTTTGATGAACGTTTTTTTAAAAAAAACGTTGAGAAAATAAAAAACGTTGAAAAACATAAAAACATGGCAAGATTAAAAAACGTAAAAAACGTTTTTTACATCTATGGCATTGAGAGCTCCATATTTTACCAATCATGTCCAAATTATTTCTAAATTCACTGTTGAAGATGATTGTCGTATTTTGTTTGTTGTTGGCGTTGCAGAGACGGTTGTGGTGCCGGAGTCACTCGCGGAGGACTTTTCAAGCTTCTCAGAGCACGTTCTGCAGGAAGTGTCGCGTCTCGTCGAGAAATACACTTTCCTCTTCACGTCGGCTGCAGCCACTGATTAATTGCAGTTTGCTTATGTAGCCTTGAACATAATACGACGTTTTACAAATACCATAGCTTTTGTCGTGAAATCTCAGATCTGAATAGTTTGCAGTAAACTGTAGAAGCAGTTTATGTAACCGAGAATGTTGGGCAAAGGTGGTAGGAACATCTAGAAGCACGGCCGGCATGCTATTGCACGATTAAGAAAACAAAACAAAAACTAAGAAAAAACACAACATTGCATTATTATTTGCAACAAAATTAGTTTCACATTTGTGTGTTTGTGCATGTTTTCAGTCAATATTTTCAAATATACTGGATAAAAAGTTTTTTATCTAGTATATTTGATATTATTCAAACATAATGGATAATATTGTTTGTTTAAACATATTGGCAGCAACAAAGGGTCGAATATAAACAGTTATTTTTTAACGAAAACCAAAGTAATTTAGCAAAAAGCAGAATCGCTGCGGCAAGTCCACCCAACTTCTCATTTCTGTGCACCAGGTGGCAGCATATGACTGAGGGTTTGGCTGCAATTTGCAATTGCATTGGTATGACTTGGTGGTGGGTTTGACTTTGCTACGGAGTAATGCGTAGAAATAGGCAGAATTACATGTAATCGCTTGCGCTGCAGGACCGATTTCGTGATTTATTGATGTTGATCAACAATGATTTGTTCCTCAAGTTGTGTATTTTACTTGCTGTTTGGGTTGTAGTTCGTGTTTTTATGTCAGCTTAGTCGAATGTGGATTATTATTGTTTATATTAGTTAGTCGTTTCACGGTTGAGAATGTTTATGATGAAAGGTTGATCGTTATTTTTGGTTTCCACTATTGTATTTTAATCCAGCTATTTTTGCAGGTTTGAGTTATATTATGGTTTCGTGTAATCACAAATGCATTGCCCGGTTCAGTAAAACTCGTGTTATTTTTTTTACAGGCTGAACGGTAGTTCAAGCCATGTGTTAACGGCGACTTCTCTCTCTTATGGGAAAGCCAAAAATTCGACCCCCACACAATTAAAACCCCTGATCTGATTGAAATAAAATTTGGCACGGTCGATTACGTCGGCTAGATGACTCCTCGTGCTGAATTTTATGTCAATCTGCACAAGGGGGGCTTCTCGGCAAATAGGTGAAATATACGCAAAAATTTTTGTAGCCATATACCTTTTTTCAGAAACTCACCTACAGGTCAGACCCTTCGGCGGATTTTTGCGTGCGATGGCTCAAACGACGCGGTCTTGCGCAAGGATGTGCCT
>Ga0209367_1012659_pt1 | contig 10982 bp, 9 predicted proteins | sample WorMetLIZISLAND2_FD_187412 | JGI IMG/M metagenome (GOLD analysis project Ga0209367, IMG submission 187412) | Marine gutless worms symbiont microbial communities from Max Planck institute for Marine Microbiology, Germany - Olavius geniculatus... ... | reverse complement strand
AGCGCAAAAGAGCGGATAATCACTCTGAATTTGGCTTCCGAAAGGTGTGAACGCCTGAAATACCTGTTTTTCCCTTGCATAACATAACCTTAGCATGCTCTCGCAGTGGCTAAAGTTATCTAGACCCATACTTGATTCTTACGGTAGCCCTGAGCTGAGAAAGGAACGGATTTCCACGGGCCTTTTGGATCACCATCGGGGTTTGAATAGCCGTTTTCCCCTGGCTCCAGTTGTCAGATGTCAGATGTCAGGTGTCAGCCTTCTGCCCCCTGCCCCCTGATAACTGACAACTCGGGGCACCGGTCGTGCCGGCGGCTTTGCCCGACTTACCCGCTTCGCTCCCATGCTGACAGCTCGTTTTAACAGCAAGTATCTTTCGGTGGCCCTGGGTCGAGGGGCCGGAGCGCCTCGAGCGCCTCATCCGGCAACTCGCAGATAGCCGGATCGGCGGCGATCCCGGTGCGGATCTCGGCTTCTTCTTGGGTGGACGGCAGCTCGAAAACCCACCCGCCCTTAGATTTGACTTGCATAGGCCCTCACCTCTCTCGGCAATGCCTTGCGCAGGCCGATGATTCGGTACAGGTCCCGGAGCGATCTTTACCCCCGCATGGAGTCGAAGAATTCCCCGTTGGTCTTGGTGGTCTTGAGCTTGTCGTGCATGAACTCCATGGCCGCCAGCTCGTCCATGGGATGCAGGATCTTGCGCAGGATCCACATCTTCTGCAGGTCGTCCGGCTTCATCAGGAGCTCCTCGCGGCGGGTGCCGGAGCGGTTGATGTTGATGGAGGGAAAGATACGCTTCTCGGCGATGCGGCGGTCGAGGTGGATCTCCATGTTGCCGGTGCCCTTGAACTCCTCGTAGATGACATCGTCCATGCGTGAGCCGGTCTCTACCAGGGCGGTGGCAATGATGGTCAGGGAGCCGCCTTCTTCCACGTTTCTCGCGGCGCCGAAGAAGCGCTTGGGGCGCTGCAGGGCGTTGGCGTCCACGCCGCCGGTGAGGACCTTGCCGGAGGAGGGCACCACCGTATTGTAGGCACGGGCCAGCCGGGTGATGGAGTCGAGCAGGATGACGACATCCTTTTTGTGTTCCACCAGACGCTTGGCCTTCTCGATGACCATCTCGGCCACCTGGACGTGACGGGTGGCGGGCTCATCGAAGGTGGAGGAGATGACCTCGCCGCGCACCGAACGTGCCATCTCGGTGACCTCCTCCGGGCGCTCGTCGATGAGCAACACGATGGGGAAGCACTCCGGGTGGTTGTAGGCGATGGACTGAGCGATATTCTGCAGCATCATGGTCTTGCCGGCCTTGGGCGGGGAGACGACGAGGCCGCGCTGACCCTTGCCGATGGGGGCGCACAGGTCGATGGTACGGGCGGTGATGTCCTCGGTGCTGCCGTTCCCGATCTCCAGCTGCAGCCGTTGGTTGGCGAACAGGGGCGTGAAGTTCTCGAACAGGATCTTGTGCTTGGCGTTCTCCGGCCGGTCGAAGTTGATGTCGGCGACCTTGAGCAGCGCGAAGTAACGCTCGCCGTCCTTGGGTGGCCGGATCTTCCCGGAGATGGTGTCACCGATGCGCAGGCCGAAGCGGCGGATCTGGCTCGGCGAGATGTAGATGTCGTCCGGGCCGGCCAGGTAGGAGGCATCGGCGGAACGCAGGAAGCCGAAGCCATCCTGCAGGATCTCGAGCACACCATCCCCGTAGATATCCTCACCCTTCTTTGCCTGGGCCTTGAGAATCGCGAAGATGAGCTCCTGCTTGCGGGATCTCCCCATGCCCTCGATGTTTACGGTTCGAGCCAGATCCACGAGGGCGGGCACCGGCATTTTTTTCAGTTCGGTCAGATTCATGATGCTGTTTGCGGTTGGAAAGCCATCTTAAATTCAAGGTGCGTCCGGCATATCCGAGGGCAGGCTATTGCAAGGCCCCTGTCGGATGCGGGAGGCGTACCTCGCGGTGGCAACTCCCCGTATGACCGATGTTGCGGTGAGGGCACGCGGGTAGGTGCCCGCAGTCGGCCTGGTCCGTCTCGCCCGGATGCGGTAGGCAGGGATTCTCCCCGCTCGGATCACAGGTTGCTGTCGATGAAGGCCGTGAGCTGTGACTTGGAGACGGCACCGACCTTGGTCGCCTCCACCTCACCTTCCTTGAACAGCATCAGCGTCGGGATACCGCGGATTCCATAGCGCGGCGGCGTATTCGGGTTGTCGTCGATGTTGAGCTTGGCGATCCGGATCCTGCCCTTGTACTCGTCGGCGATCTCGTCCAGCACGGGCGCGATCATTTTGCAGGGACCGCACCAGTCGGCCCAATAATCGACGAGTACCGGCCTGGACGCTTGCAGGACTTCCTGCTCGAAAGAGTCATCCGTTACATGGACGATGCGCTTGCTCACAGAGATAACCTCCTGGATTGGGTTGGTTCTTGAGCGATAGAGGCCTGCCGTTTGCGGCATTCGGCGCTGGGACGGAGAAGCGGCGGGGAATTGGCGTGGATGTGCCCTTCGGATTAAGATGCTATTTGAGCCAAGAATTCGAAAATATGCAACCCCTGCCGTGGACAAGTGGGGGTAAGCCAGCCGATTTTCCACTCGTTGTCCATGGCCGTTTTCATGACCCAGACCCACCTGACCGACACGCGCTTCGATTCCTTCGACCTCGACCCCCGCATTCTCCAGGGGCTTCAAGACGCCGGATTTACCCATTGTACGCCCATTCAGGCGGAAATCCTTCCGCTGGCGCTGCCGGGGCGGGACGTGGCCGGACAGGCCCAGACGGGGACCGGAAAGACGGCCGCCTTTCTGGTTACCGCACTGCAGCGGCTCATCACCAGTGAGCCGCGCCCGCAACGTCGGGTGAACCAACCGCGGGTGATCATCATCGCACCGACCCGGGAGCTCGCCGTGCAGATCCACACGGATACGGTGGTCCTCAACCGGTATACGGGATTTCGTCTGGGCCTGGTTTACGGCGGCACCGGCTATCAGGAGCAGCGTGATGCTCTGAACGCCGGGGTGGATATCCTGATCGGAACCCCCGGGCGGCTCATCGATTATTACAAGCAGCGCATCTTCGACCTGCGGGCGGTGGAAGTGGCGGTCATCGACGAGGCGGACCGCATGTTCGATCTCGGCTTTATCCGCGACATCCGCTATCTGCTGCGCCGTATGCCGCCGCCGACCGAGCGGCTGGGGATGCTGTTCTCGGCAACCCTCTCCTACCGGGTCACCGAGCTCGCCTATGAGCATATGAACCACCCGCACCCGGTGAAGATCCAGCCGGATCAGGTGACCGCCGACCGGGTCTCCCAGCACTGCTTCATGGTCGCCAACGACGAGAAGATTCCCTTGCTGGTCGGGCTACTGCGAGATTTAGAGCAGGCCCGGGTCATCGTCTTCGCCAACACCAAGCGGGCGACCGAGGCCATCTGGGGCTATCTGGAGGGCCATGGCCTGCGCTCGGCGGTACTCTCCGGCGACGTGCCCCAGAAAAAGCGCCTGCGGTTGCTCAAGCAGTTCCAGGAAGGAGCACTGCCGATCCTGGTGGCCACCGACGTGGCCGCCCGTGGCCTGCACATCCCGGACGTGACCCACGTGATCAACTATGACCTGCCGGAGGATGCGGAGGACTATGTCCACCGCATCGGTCGTACCGCCCGCGCCGGGGCCGCCGGCGATGCCATCAGCTTCGTGTGCGAGACCTATGCCTTCTGCCTGCCAGACATCGAGGACTTCATCAGCACCAAGATCGCGGTAAAACCCGTGACCACGGACCTGCTCGCCGAGATCGACCCGGCACGGTTCGTGCGCACGCCGCGGCGGCGCCATCCCGACGACCGACGCCGCGGCCATGGTCACGGCCGTGGCGGCCGGCACAAATCACGTCCGCAAGCGGTCGCGGGAGAGCCGCACAAAGCCGAGGGCAAGGAAACCGAGGGGGCGGGCACCAAGAAACGTCGCCGGCGGCGCAAAACAAGCGGCGCGGGTGACGGTGATTCCACCGTGGCGCCGCAGAGCTGACCGTAGGAGAAGGAACTACGAAAAATCAATCAAACTCTTCTTTCAATGAATCACATTCAGCCTGAACCTCTGGATTACTCAACATTTTCTCTTTGAGCTCTTTGTGTGTCAGCATTGGCTTTCACCTCTTTCATTCGAGAGCTCGTTGTAATAGATGATTTCCCATTCCATTGCGGTTCACAACGGACAGTCATTCAGCCGACGCAAGCCGGGGCTGTGCATAAGGACCATCGGGCATCGCCCCCTCGAAATCAATCCTCTCATAAGAGACCCGAACCGCCTCTGGGCCCAGCAGCTGGCGCAGCCGCTTGAAGAGCTCGTCCGTGGGTCGCACCCGCCAATCCTTGCCCATCAGCAGGCGACCTCGGGCATCGGGACGATGGTAATGGACGCAGACCGGCAGGCCGCTTCCGGTGAAGGTACGTAGGATGGTGCGTAGCTCACCGATGAGGGTTTGGCCCCGGGCATGGGCGTCCGGGTCGCTCAGGTCCACGACCAGGGCGAGGTGGTTCGCCAGGTCGGTCCGTGCCTGCTCCAGGGTCCGCACCTGCTCGGCGCGCAGGGACCAGCCGTCGCGGTAGTCGTCGTAGCTCAAGGCGCCGCTGACGACCAGGATATTGTCCGCCGTCAGGAGGTCGCGCACCTCCTGGTAGACCTCGGAAAAGCAGGTGGCCTCGATGCGTCCGGTGCTGTCATCCAGTACCACCGAGCCCATGCGCCCGCGCTGGGTCTTGCCGTGGCGCACGCCGACGACCAGGCCCGCCACCGTCCGGCGCTCGCCGTCGGTGGCGCCGCGCCCCGACTGCAGGAGCGCGCCGATGCGAGCGCCCGTTATGGCGTCGAGCTCCGCCGCGACCCGGTGGATAGGGTGCCCGGTAAGGTAGAGTCCCAGGGTTTCCTTCTCACCCTGGAGGCGCTGCTCTTCTTCCCACTCCCCCCAGGTGCGGGAGACGAGCTGGGCATCGGGCCGGGCCACAGCGCTCGCGTCGAGCGTCCCGAACAGGTCGGTCTGTCCGGCCGTTTCCGTCTCCCTGTGCTGCTCGGCCAGCTTGAGGGCCATGGGCAACTGGGCGGTCAGGGTCGCCCGATTTTCCCCCAGCTCATCCAAAGCCCCGGCCCGGATCAGGGCCTCGAGCACCCGGCGGTTGGCTCTTTGCAGGTCGATGCGCCGACAGAGGTCCCAGATGTCCTCAAAAAGTCCGTCTTCCCGGCGCGCCTGGAGCATGGCCTCGATGGCGGACTCGCCGACGCCCTTGATGGCGCCGATGCCGTAGACGATGGTGCGTTCGTCCCGGACCGTGAATCGGTATTCGGATCGGTTGATGGCCGGCGGATCGAGCTTGAGCGTCATCTCCCGGCAGGCGTCGATCAGGGTCACGACCTTGTCGGTGTTGTCCATGTCGGCGCTCAGCACCGCCGCCATGAAGGCCGCCGGATAGTGGGCCTTGAGCCACAAAGTCTGATAGGCGACCAGGGCGTAGGCGGCGGAGTGTGAGTTCGAGCAACACAAGCCCGAGGCAAGCAAAAAATTATGCTCGGGATGGTCTACTTCGAGATCGTAACCTTGACGCCATCCCACGAAACGGATTCGTACTGGCTCCCGAAGCACAATATGCCGTCCCATCCGCCATCCCCGATCAGGGAGATCAACTCTTCCAAGCCGGGGTTCTGCAACTCGCCATTGTTCTTGAAGCATTCCATCGATAAACGAAGCATTCTCCATGAACGATTGAGAATCTCCCGGTCCAGCAACCGATCGCGCTCCTGCACTTTTTGCAGGCCATCCTCGGACCGAATCGGCGAGAAGTGCCAAGGGCCGTCTACTTCGATGACTATTTTCAACCGCCGGTTGACAAAGTCCACCTGCTTGCGAATAGCACCGCATGATAAACGGCCGTTGCGCGTGAATCCTAATTGCTCCAGATGCGGTGCCAACCAGGCTTCCATTTTCGACCGCTTGGGCGAGGCATGGGCTTTGCTGCGAATCGCATCGAACTGCTCCGGATTTCTCTCGCGCCATGACCTCAACCGAGCCGTTCTTGCCCTCTGAATATCGGGTCGTTCGGATGTCTTCCTTGCTGTTTCCGAGTATTTTTCCCTCATCTGTGGCGTGTGCTCGAGCTCCTTGCAAGTTTTTACTCGGATTTCCCGCCTCAAACGCTGACATTCCGAGCAGGTCTGGAAATGCTCGCTGGCCTTTTTGCGTGTGCGTACAAGCTCGCCACAATACATTGTCCGTTCTTTCCCCGAACTCGGTCCCGAACGGATCATGCTCATACACACCGGACACTCCTTCTGATGTGCATGAACCGAGCGCTTGGTCGGGAGTCGTACCCCACACTTGCTCACCCAATTGTATGATCTTCCAGAGTGGGAGTTGCCCTCGGCGGGTGAGCCATTTGTGGTCGAGGGTGCAGATTTCTTTGCTTCCGTCATGAAAAATCACTTCCCAAACAGGCACTTTGCCATGGTCATGTAAGGCGACCACTAGAGAACGCTCTAGGCTCCCGTCTCGATTAACGCTGACTACCCGCTCTCCCACCCGAAGCTGCTCGATCGGCTTATTGCCTCCTATGGTAGCGATCCGGGTACCAATGGCTATCGTTTTGTTAAATCCATATCCGGCGAACTTCTCCATCAGATCGAAGATGTAGGTGGCGGTCCCGGCGGCGACGCCGCGCTCTACCGCACCGTCCACGAAGACGGTCCGCTGCTTGGCCATCTCCGCGGGCTTTTTCTTGCCCATGGCCCGGCGCAGCAGGTCCGCCCCCCCCAGGGTGTAGCCCGCCAGTATCTGGGCGATCTGCATAACCTGCTCCTGGTAGAGGATGACGCCGTAGGTAGGCTTGAGGATGGGCTCCAGCTCGGGGTGGGGGTAGGCGATCTTGGCCCGTCCGTGCTTGCGGTCGATAAAGTCGTCCACCATGCCGGACTGCAGAGGTCCGGGGCGGAACAGGGCCACCAGGGCGGTGATGTCGTCGAAGCAGTCCGGCTGCAGCTTTTTGATCAGCTCCTTCATGCCCCGGGACTCGAGCTGAAAGACGGCGGTGGTCTTGCAGCTTTTGAGCAGGGTAAAGGCCTTGGCGTCGGCCATGGGGATGGCGTCGATGTCGATGGGAGGCTCGCCGGCCTGGCCCCGGATCCCGTTGACGGTCTTGCGCGCCCAATCGATGATGGTGAGGGTGCGCAGCCCCAGAAAGTCGAACTTGACCAGGCCGGCCTGCTCCACGTCGTCCTTGTCGAACTGGGTGACCAGATTCTCGCCGCCGGGCTCGCAGTAGAGGGGCGCGAAATCCGTCAGCCTGGTCGGCGCGATGACCACGCCGCCGGCGTGTTTACCGGCGTTGCGGGCCAGGCCCTCCAGCTTGCGGGCCAGGTCGATGATGGCCCGGACCTCTTCTTCGTCCCGGTAGGCGTCTTTGAGGTCGTCGTTCTCCTCCAGGGCCTTGGCGAGGGTCATGCCCAGCTCGAAGGGCACCATCTTGGCGATCCGGTCCACCATGCCGTAGGGGTGGCCCATGACCCGGCCCACGTCGCGCACCACGGCCTTGGCCGCCATGGTGCCAAAAGTGATGATCTGGGACACGGCGTCGCGCCCGTAGCGCCCGGCGACATAGTCGATGACCCGGTCCCGGTTCTCCATGCAGAAGTCCACGTCGAAATCCGGCATCGAGACCCGCTCGGGATTCAGGAAGCGCTCGAACAGCAGGTCGTGCTCGATGGGGTCCAGGTCCGTGATCTCGAGCGCATAGGCCACCAGGGAGCCGGCCCCGGACCCGCGCCCCGGACCCACCGGGATGCCGTTGTCCTTGGCCCAGCGGATAAAGTCGGCGACGATCAGAAAGTAGCCCGCAAAACCCATCTGGTTGATGACCTCGAGCTCGAGCGCCAGGCGCTCGTCGTAGGTCTTGTGCCGAGCGTCGAAATCCGGTGTGTCACGGCCGCCGATGCGCTCCAGCCGCCGTTCCAATCCCTGTCTGGATTCCGCTGCGAAGAAGCCCTCCATGGTCATCCCTTCCGGGACCGGGAAATCTGGAAGAAAGCTCCGGCCCAGATCCAGCTCCAGGTTGCAGCGCCTGGCAATCTCGACGCTGTTCTCCAGGGCCTCCGTGAGATCGGCAAAGCACTCGGCCATCTCTTCGGGGGTGCGTAGGTATTGCTCCGCGCTGTAGAGCCGGGGACGGCGCGGGTCGTTCAGGGTGCGGCCATCGTGGATGCAGACCCGGGCCTCATGGGCCTCGAAGTCTTCGGGGTCGAGGAAGCGCACATCGTTGGTCGCCACCACCGGCACCCCCTTGCGGGCGGCCAGCTCCACGCACCGCTCGATGGACTCGGACTCGTGCTCGCGCCCGGTGCGGATCAGCTCCAGGTAATAGCGGTCACCGAAGACCTCGAGCCAACCGTCGAGCAGCGTCTCCGCCCGCTCCTGATGACCAGCCAGGAGGGCCCGCGCCACATCACCGTGGGGACCGCCCGAGAGGGCGATGAGGCCGTCGGTCGCTGCCTCGACCCAGGCCCGTTCCACCTGCGGCATACCCAGGTGCTGACCCTCCAGATAGGCGCGGGAGATGAGCCGGGTCAGATTCAGATAACCGGTCCGGTTTTGGACCAACACCAGGAGCCGGTGGGGCTGGTTGGCGTCGTCCCGGTTGCGGACCCACAGCTCCGCCCCAACGATGGGCTTGATGCCGGCCGCTACGGCGGCCTGGTAGAAACGTACCAGGCAAAACAGATTGCACTGATCGGTAACCGCAACGGCCGGCATCCCCTCGGCTGCTGTCGCCTCGACCAAAGGTTTGATGCGTACCAGCCCATCGACCAGCGAGTACTCGGAATGCAGGTGCAGGTGAACGAATTGGGGAGCTGGTGCCACGGGATCGACCTATCGGGATAACTGCTCGTTTGAGCCGCTGGGATACGGAGAACGCAGTGCGAATAATTTTCTAAAGCCCGGGTAATCATCCGGGACCCGACACTAGGGGCTGTTGACATTCATCGTTCACAGTCCGATTACAGTCCTCTTCCGCGCTGACTGTGTTGCGGCTCGTCACAATAGGCCGGCTATTCATCCTCGCCGCACCTTGTCAGCATGAAAAATGCCTCGCAATCGCCCGCGCTCGGATAAATGTCAACAGCCCCTAGTAGAGGGCGTTCAACATCCGGCCGCGGTAACCTGTCACCAGGTCGCCTTGTCCGCCGAGCATGGCAAAGATCATGAGCATGCCCTTGCGGCCGGCGTCGTCCGCGAAGGCGCGGTCCCGTTTCATCAGCTCCAGGAGCTGTTCGAGAGCGCCCTCGAAATCACCGCGCACCACTAGGTGGGCCGCGAGTCTGTGACGGGCGTCACTGTCCTTCGGGTCCGCTTCCAACCTGGATACCAGGGTTGCTTCCGGCGGTGAGTCGGCCTGGAGCGCCGCGAAGCTGACTTGTCCCTTCAGGCGCGTCACCTCGGGGTCGTCGGCCAGCTCCCGCGGCAGCGCGTCGAGTATCGCTTGCGCCTGCCGGACATTACCCGCCGCCGCTTCGATGCCCGCCTCGACCAGGCGGACCCGGATGTTCTCCGGGTCCGCCTCCCGCGCCTGCCCGATCAGGCGGGCCGCGCCCGCTCGATCACCGGCGTTCAGTAGCCCCTGGGCCTGCGCCAGGAGCCGGTCCGACTCCCGGGGCAAGTGGCGTTCCAGAAACTCACGAACCTGAGGCTCGGGCAGGGCACCCATGAACTGGTCGATGGGTCGCCCATCCTTGAAGAGCTGCACCGTGGGCAGGCTGCGAATGCCGTACTCGACGGCAAGCGTCTGTTCTTCCTCGGTGTTTACCTTAGCGACCAGAAGTTTTCCGCCGTAAGCGTCCGCCAGGGACGCGAGTACCGGCATCAACATCCGGCAGGGTGCGCACCAATCGGCCCAGAAATCCACCAGCACCAGGCGTTCATGGGAGCCGTCGACGACGATGCGCTGGAAGCTTTCGGTCGTGACCGCGATGACGTAGGGTGAGTCCGCCATTACTTTCGTTACTCCTTATTGGAATCTTGCTCAAAGCCCGTAAATAGGTGTGTAATTGTATGAATCAAGCGGGCGGTGCATTCAAGGTCCGGCGCCCCTCCCGATTCGATGCGCTGAGGAGACCGAAATGTCGAATCCGGTCCTGTTTAAAGACGACCGGGAGGTAACAGGTACTACCGGCGCTATGGATACCGACCGCCTGGTGGCCTGGGTTCGGCAGTGGCTATAAGTGACGCACTCCCGGCGCCGGATCGAGCTGCCCGGCGGGAGCACGCCAAGCAGGGGAGTGGTGGCATGCGCGTTCGTCTCCATGGTCAAGCGGCCCAGATTGCCTTCGGTCGGCGCATCGCCGAGTACCTTCGCCCCCCCTGTGTGATCTATCTGCAGGGTGATCTGGGCACCGGCAAGACCACCCTTGCGCGCGGCATTCTGCGCGGACTCGGTTTCGCAGGTCCGGTCCGCAGCCCCACCTATACCTTGCTCGAACCCTACGAGCTGGGGGCCATGTGCCTCTATCACCTGGATCTCTACCGGCTCGGCGATCCCGCAGAGCTCGAATACCTGGGCCTGCGCGATTTGCTGGATGGCCGGAGCCTGTTGCTCGTGGAATGGCCGGAGCGGGGACGGGGCGCTTTGCCGCCGCCGGATCTGACCATCCGCATCGAGCACGCGGGCGAGGCCCGCAGCCTGGACCTGATCGCACAGGGTCCGTGCAGCCGGGTGCTGGAAGCGCACTTGCGCGTTGCTGAATGATGTTGAAAGCCTCAGAGGCTGTCTAAAAACTAACACATTGATTTAAAGGGCACCTTGCAAAATAGCCTGCCTAGCAGTCTAACTGCGGGAAAACTCGGGCCAGTCCAAAGATAAACGCTCAGATGATGGGGGAAGCATGGGCCAGCGCAGCTTCTTTGACATAGAGAACCGGTTACAGCGTATCAGCAAGTTAGGCGACCCGTTG
>Ga0209367_1012658_pt1 | contig 10983 bp, 7 predicted proteins | sample WorMetLIZISLAND2_FD_187412 | JGI IMG/M metagenome (GOLD analysis project Ga0209367, IMG submission 187412) | Marine gutless worms symbiont microbial communities from Max Planck institute for Marine Microbiology, Germany - Olavius geniculatus... ... | reverse complement strand
TGTCTGCCATAACAATAGGTCGACGAGTATAGTCACGCTCATGCAATCACCGATAGTCAGTGACTCGGTGCGCGGGGGTCACGTGGTCTAACACTGGCAGGTGCCAGGTGTACGGGTGCCCGTACATCGCGGGGTCCCGGTCGGGCAGTAGCACATGGCGTCGAAGCCTAGGGTGCAGGCGCCACCGCGACGAGCCTTGGCTCTACAGCTGCGACTGGGCGTGTGGCACCAGAGCAGGCCGACTGGACTGCAGTCGGCGTCGGTGCTGCAGTCCGGGAAGTACCGGTCCGGATTGCCTCGGTCCGCCGGATTTCGGTCCGCCGGACTCGCGGCGCAGGTGTAGTGCTTCTCCATCTCGGTGTCGTTCAAGCCGTGTCGGTTGACGAAACCGTTGAAGGGACGCATCTGCGCGTTCGCTCTGTGTTCCGCAGACAGCCACCAATCTGGTGGATATATCCACTGGCTCGCAGCAACGCGGTTCTTCAGCCACAGACCCATGCAATCGACGAAGCAGTGATGAAGCCAGAACAGAGGGTCGTTGGGCGCGCACTCCAGCATGCCCATCTGTCCGTTGACAAACACGTGGACGCCTCCGTGGTCGCGCTCGAATGTGCTAGTGTCGTATGGCTGCACCAATCGGTCCAACGAACCGCTGCTCATGTATCTGTTGACATCGGTCTGCGTATAGAGCAGGCCCCTCCAGCAACCATCCCCGTTGAGCCAGCGCGTTAGAACTCCGGTCCGCCAACGATCGCAATTCCCAGTGTTCAGCCGCCAGTTTCGTGCAAAGCCGTCCCTGACGGCGCCCCAGTTGCCACCGAAGTGCTGCGGCGTGAACATGGCGCTTTCCCTCGGACTCGGCAGTTCACAATCCAGCCTGGTGTCCCAGTACGGTAAGCAGACGCTTGGATTGATCCGCCTCAAAGCATTCTCAAACCTACGCAGCAGTTACGCAGAAGTTAACCATTCATTGTTAGGCCATACCGACGTGGTCGACAAGCGAAAATGGCGGCCTATTGCCGACGCTGCCGTCCGCTAAAAAGATAATACACAACGTGACAACCGTGATCTTGACCTATAAGTATATAACCTCTTAAGCTGAAAATTGACGTACCGGTCATTACGGCCTCAGAAAATGTTCACACCATTTTAGCCGACCGTGCTTAGGTAACGGTCGAGCTTATGGTATACAGTCGTCTGTCGTCTGTTCGTTTTCCGTAACGGATGTATTGTGGCTAAGTGTTAGCCTGTTAGGTCGCAGAAGAAAACTTTTTACACCAGTAATTAGCCATGTGTCATAAACCTAGGCGTGCAAAATTTTAACCATATAGTGCAATGAGGACCATTTTTAAATTTGGGGTTAAATGGAGGGGATAGGAAAATTGTACGTTTTCAACGAAAAACTGGCCATATCTAAAAACGGTGAAAGATAGAGGGCCAAGGTTACTGTTAATCACTAATAAAAAGTTTTATACTGGCTTTCAAATGACATAAAAATCATCGACGTTGGATGACATTGAAGGTCAGTACGCGCTATTGTGGCTACACGGTAAAAGCGCTCACCGTTTCGGCGCGCGTGCGCACCTTAAAACAATGATAGCGTTGTTATTGATCACTAATAGAAAATCGCATACGACCTTTCAGAAGAAATGATAATCATGGACTTTGGATAACCTTGAAGGTTACTGACAACCAGTACGGTCGGCTGTTTTAGCGTCAGCTGAGTTGTTTTGCTGTTTACTCTTTTTTACACACGACAGCATACATACAATTGTAGGCCTACAATACATTCTGTAGCGTGTAGTCCCCGGAACTGCCGCCGTTCACCTCTGCCGCCGCCGCCGCCGCCGATCAGCTAGCGGTTTTAGCCGTTTAGCGAAAAAGATTTAATCAAACAATAGCTGCGTTTTGGATGGCCTAACAGTTTTGGTTAGTTCATAGATAAGTACACCATGTATCAAAAATATCTCCGACAGTTTCTGATTGTAACTTCAAGAAAACTTATCAGATTCTAATAATTTTTGGTGTGAATATTCCCGACACAACTGGCCATCAGATGACTTACCTCACTCAATGTTTGCACTACCTGGGGAAAAATGACCAAGCAAATCATGTGTTGAAATGAATGAAAAACTTCAGTAAGTTATATCTATCCAGATCTCAGGCCTCCAACAGCCATTCGATTACAAGGTTTGACTGTCATAAAGCAGTGTGTCTACCAGACGACGTTCAGAAATGTTTATGAGTGCAAGAAGTGACTGGTGAAGTCTGGATTAGTCTGAAGCAGAACATTATCGACACTGCTGTCAATGAATGCAGAAAGCGTCTCCATGCCTGTGTTCGCGCAATGTGCCCATAATTTCAAGCAATTTTGCTGTAGGCACTTAAAAAACGAAACAATTAAATGAAATGTCAGCCAGAGTGTTAAGAACGTTAACAAAATATATTTTTGTGCGTTATACTGATTAAGCAATAATACTGCGTTGGGTGAAAAAGCAATATTTCGTTGGTTCTGTTTTCTCCAGGTAGTGCGCAAACAGACTTGGTGATGTGAAAAAACTGAACATTTTTAATAGTACGTTGTCTCCGGAATATTCATACGAAAAATTATTAAAATGTGTTAATCTTTCTTCAAGTTACAATCGAAAATGTTCGGGATGTTTTTGAGACACAGTGCATATTATAAATACGCTAATTTATGCATGTCTATCCAAAACTTTTAATAGTTTTAACACTTTTAGCTAATATTTTTTTAAATTTCTGTTGACATTTTCGAATTTTTTTCGGCTGTCGTGCTATCGTAATTCTGTCAGTCTGTCTGTCCGTCACTACCCGGTTTTAGGGCTAGAAAATTGGTCCAAAGAACAAGCTTTAAAAATTAGAAAATCTTTAGAAACCTTTAAAACCACAAAAATTTTATTTTAGATTTTTAAAGGTTTTTTCGGTTTAATGTGAAATTTATTACATATCACATTTTATTTCGTATTTTAATCGTGATTTGACTTTGAGCCCTTAAAATAGAGAATTTTAGTGATTTTTGCGATTTTCGGCTGCGGCACACATTTAAGAGTGAATTGGATGAAGATAGAGCAAGACGACCTACGAACATGAGCTGCTATAGACTGCTGCGCGTCTCATGAGCATTAGCTCATATTTTTTGTTTGAGTTAACAACTCAAACAGAGCGGTCTATTTCGAACACTGAATACAATCGAGGCCAGTTTTTAAAGGCCAAAAACAGGAAACTTTAAAGCCAAAGCAACGATTTTGTTGTCCTCGAGATGTCCTCAAGGTCGAAAGCAGCTTGCTCTCAAGAACTCATGCACAGTCAGTATGTTGTCATATTGCAATGCGCTATACGCAGTGTTGCGGCGATAGTGTAGCCTCATCAAACAGAATAGGCCAACGTACAGAATAAGATAGCGTAAATGCCAGAAGAGGAAGGCCACTCCGAAGTGTGCTGCGGGTGACTGTGACTGGTGGTGGTAGGCGACCAGAGTGTCATAATCGCCGCTAGCCTTCAGCGTCCGCATGGCGCTCTGAAAGTTGTCTACCTCAGTCTGTGTCAGCTGTCGATACTCTTTGCGAATACACGAAGGCTCGTCGGCGAATTCTCCAGCCTGTGGACGGTCCACGGGACCCTCGTCTTCATCGACTTCTAGGTCAATATCATCCAGGTCCAGACCGGGCAGTATCTGCAAACACCAGTATACCACTATTGTAGTTTGCAGCATTGCGTAACTACATTTCATTAATTTTCTTTTGTGTTAAAAAATAGACCCCTATTGGCTCGCCACGTTGCAAGCCCATGCGACCTTTATTGCCAGACAGTGTGCCTGCGTCCAACAAGATCAAAAGTTACATCCGGATAGGCTTATGAATGATTTTAATTTTCAACTTCGTTTAGTAAAATGCGCATATGATTAAAATGGCCGTTTAGTTGCTTTTGTATCCGTCTGTTTCATGGGCCAACGGTTACGGCCAGCTGTAGAATTCTTAACGTTGAAGAAATGGCAACGAATATACAACCGGTACCGGTATGACGTCACCGAATTCTGGCCCCGTGTGTCTGGTTCGACGAAGCACAGACGAAACGAACCTGGTTGAAGAACCACAGCTGTTCCGGCTTGAGTGTCTGTGGTTCGAATTCCGGATTGAACCATTCTTGTTTCATGCGTTCCAGCTCCGCGAGTGTCTCAGCATCCTCCTCGTTTTCTTGTGCATCCGAAGGATTTATCAATATCGTCATCGTCATCATCATCAGCAGCAGCATGGCTGACAACGCCGATGTGGACTGCGGCAGTTTCTCGCCTATTGGATATAAAGAGAAAGACTCATCAAAATGGAGCACAGACGCTTTACGTAAACAGAGATCGAGCATTTATAAATACAGTCTTGGAAATCATAGATATTTTATCGCGTTTTTTATTCTTGCCACGTTTTTACGTTTTTGGAACTTTTTTTATTTTTCGTGGAACGTTTTTTACATCTATGTTAGAAACTACCATGGCTTCAATTACTATACAGTGAAAGATAATCTTGTAGAAATTATAGGTTTATGTCAAAGCGTTCAACTTCAGACTATGAGCACCCTTTACTGCAATGATCGAAACAGTCGTAGCTTACAAAATTGTCAAACTGCTCCGTCTGCGTGAAGCGTAAATGTTTTACTTTTTATGCATTACCCGGTATAATCATGAATATAATATCGTAGCCTAACTGTTATTTCTGCCACTTCCTGTCAAGTCTGAATTAGGAAAAATAGATCGAACCGTCGATCGTATAGATTCTAACATGATTATAACACGACTGTCTGAATACAGAAATGAGTTAAGCTTGCATATCAGAAATTAAACTTCAAATAAGCCTACATAGTTACATAGTTACATTAAAATCATGTACGATAACGTCGACGACGTCTATGATAAAGCCGAAAATGATGATGATGATGATAGACTAGTTTTTTTCTCAGAAAAGATCTGTAAACATAAACACTGCGACGACAAACCTTTACCCATGGCGGTAAGAAAAGCTATTGCAACGACCAAAACGACCAGACCCAGACGTCTGATAAACAAAAAAATAGCAGCACTTGGCGGTGTTCTGCGTTGCAAGTTAAACTCGATCGACTGCTCGTTGTTGACACGCTGCTGCATCGCGCCGGATTCAATGAAAGAATAACGGCGGAGTTCTGTAATCAATAGTTTTTAATTAAAAGTCGGCGATCGTAATAACTGACCCGGCTACGGTGGTGCAGAGTTCGTGCGTTTTGCAAAATTGTGAGAAAACAGCGTTGAATGACAACTGCTCCAATTTGTAAGACACACACCTACTAGCGAGATAACCATAAAATCATACTGTCGCCGCAATAATTCCATTTATGGCAAACGGATTTAGTAAGATATCGTTCTTAGAAAAACAAAACCGGTGTAAACGTTTCTCGCGGCAATTAGAAGAGCATCGTCAGTTCCTGCGTTTTGAAAAGTGTAAGAAAACAGTGCTCATTTCGTCCCGCTACTCTCACATCCATTAGCAAGGAATAACAATAAACTACGTAGTAGCGTACGTAGTCTCTCTGTCTGTTTGTCCGTCTGTCACACTCGTGTACTGTGCCAAAGTCGCTGATGGAATAAAATGCAGTTTGGCAGAAATACAATAACGCTCTGTTAACGACGTTCCCGTTTTCCACGCGAGGGAAAGATAAAATATATTGAAAACTTAAAATTTTCAGTCAATAGTTGCGTTGCAAATTGTGGCTAAACTGTCACAAATATCGAAATGACTATTACAGACAGTCTATAAAAACTCAGTAACACTCTAAATAACAGTACTATCATTGACCCCATAGGCCCACGATTTTTCTTTCACCCGAAATAAAGAGTTCGCAAGTGATGTCGCTTAATGACGAATTATTTTGGTTTATCTATGTTTAAATATAAACGTGTTCTTAAAGACAGTGTTCAAAAAACAAATTTAACCACAAGCGATCAGAGATTTGAAAATGTTAACCGGAAAAAAATGTTGCTACCTAGCGAGCACAACCTTGCGATAGAGTTGTCACTGGATAAGTTTTTCTCTCTGTTTTTTTTTTAAAATCTTGACGCATCCTCATCGGCATTCTGTATCTCTTTGTGTTTGTGTTTCAATTAAAACTATATCGATCACTTAATCAATTTTTCTGTAATTAAATTAATCAAATGGCGCAGACCGTATGCTCATTTAATGACTGATCGATGAAGTTTAATTTGCAATATGCGCACTTGTCCGCACGTGGATCTAATGGTATTTTGTCATATCTCAGACGTTTGGTAGTGTGCTTGCGTTGCAGTAACTCAGTTTTTCTTCACTGTAGCTAAACTAAAGGTCAGTAAATTCGGTGTCTGTGTTGGAAAAAACGTGTTCACAAATACTTTGGCCCTGTGCCGACATATTGTGCAGCCGTCCGCCACTCTAACCCTTACGCTGACCGTTAAAATTTAAAAAAACGAAACTGAAAATCTGTACACCTGATACTTTTTGCCCCAGGGAACGTTCACGCAGCTTAGGCCTAATGTGCAACATGATTTTGGTACAAAGTATCAAAATAGTGAAAGATGCAATCGTTAGCCGTCTTTTTCGTTAAACTGGGATATGTCTATAAAATTGCTGCGGATAAATGAATTGTATTGTTCAAAGACTCGTACTATTTTTATGTTGCACTTTGTCGTTATTTTCAACGCTTAAAATCTGACTCGTTTTAGTCGGTTGAAATCGATCAGCTGATTTTATTAAAGCATTTGATAAACTGATTACATGATCGATGGATCAGTTGACTCGTTAATGGATTGATTGTGTTTGCATAGGTTTGGAAAAGATGACAGAAAACTGCTGCAACGATCTGCGATATCTCTAAGGCCAATAATGTCGCCGATGATGACGATCATGATGATGCCAATGGTGCTGCTGATGATGCTAAGCTTGCATCTGAAGCAGGCGGATGCAAAAATCGACGTCAAGGCTGGATTAGCTTACATGCGATCTCACTGGTTTAATCCGAAATATACCAAACAAACGCTCGAGCCACAGGAACGATACTACTTCGAGCAGGTATGGAACAAAATCCGACAAAATAAAGTTTATTTTAAATTGTGGCAGCACGAGTGAACTACGAGTGACCAAGCATTGACGACATACGACGTAACAGACAAATAAAATGCGCTTACACTCAGTTGACATGGCATCTAAAGAATGTTGTAAATAAAGGTAAAGGTAAAGGTCGGAATATAGCTCTTTAGAAGCTTAAACCCCTCACAGAGCTACGGAGCATCGCCTGCCATGTGGGATCACACAGTTTTGCCTGCCACCCAACACAGGTGAACGAGCCCAGCTTTAACTCCAGCTAGATATGTTGGTACTTGATTTACCTATCTCGGAAGGATGGAAGGCTGAGTTGACCTAGGCGACTGGTTACATACCGAAATGGTTTATTTGCCTGCAGGCAGTCACCCATCGCAATACTAATTCAGCCCGGCGTACAGTAACTTCGTTGATCGAATGAAATACGTTACCGCTACACCAAACCACCACCTAATGATGTCGGCCTAATGATGTCAGAAACAAAGTTTCTGTCTAATAAAATAGAGGCTCTGCTGCTGCTATTGAAAGAATTGGTGACACATAATTATGTCACCGCACTACCTAGTCCAATATTAGTTTTTAGAAATTGAAAAAAAATTAATGGACAAGTGTCTAGACTCTTCAGTTTTTTGCCGAATAATGTGGTTTGTATTGTTATACAACTGCCCAGGCTACATTACATGTTCTGCTCGTCCGTCCGTTTCTCCCACGTACTAACTTCTAACTCGACTAACGTACACGCGTAATTGGTTTAAACGTTTTCTAAAAATAAGCAACCGGTGTCCCAGTGCTGTTCTTAGTTCAAAAGGTCAAAAATCAAGGTCACCAAATTTAAAAAATTTAAAGTTTTAAAAATGGCGCGTTAAGCACGGTCACTCGGTGTCGGCATTTTTTTCGTCAGAATACATTTGCTACCGTCGCTGCTATACTGCATTGCTGCTGTTGCTGCTGCTGCTGCTGCTGATGATGATGATAATGATGATGATGAACTTGTACTGGTGTACAGATTCTGACTGGACTGGATCAAGATGACGTGGACTTTGACGAGGACGAGGACGTCGATAGTGCTCAGGCGGACGCCGAGTGCACACGCAAAGAATACCGACGCCTGACGGCCGCCGAGGTGAAGAATTTCCAGTCTACCCTCAACAAGATGAAAAGCAACGGACAATACAAAATCTTCGTGCAGTATCATCGAGATACCGAGTCACCCGGGGCTCACTTTGGACCGGCATTCTTCCCCTGGCATCGTTGCTTTCTCATCATGTATGATTTATTTATTTATTTCAATTTATCAACCAGCACATATATTGCATTTACGGTACATGTATAACATTTGACAAACAATACACTGGTCGAAGGGCTAACACTGGGTTTAAAAACCTCTTATGTGCAGCCCAAAAAAATTAAAAAATATATTTAAAATACAGTCAAACGTGACAGGAAACATACAGGATATATGGTGCTAAAAAACTTGAACCCAGAGACAACCTATAACTTGCCCAGTAAGGCATATAAATCGAAAGATCGCAACCCAGTCTTAAACGCAGATAAATTCTTGTCTTATATTAGAGCAACAGGCAAACGATTCCACAGTACGATAACACGAACTGAAAAAAATGAGCACGTACATTAAAGACATTTAGGCCTATTCTTATTGTTCTGTCTGTCTCTGTTCTTTATTTTGTATGTTTCTGTGTCTGTCTGTCTCTGTCTGTTGTTACCAAACTATTCTTTGGTGAATAAAGATTGATATATATTAATACGAGAATCAGGATAAAACAGCTTTAGCGGGTGACCACGTGTACTGTTGTACTGAGCTAGTTTAAAAAAACTGACCAAAAGGAACATTAACCAACTGATGAACAATTTTATAGCACATAGTAAGTAACGTCTTGTTTCAAGTCGTTCTAGCCCAAGCATTTCAGACGAGTTTCATATGAGTATCTGTGGAGACCCGGTAGCCTTTTAGTAAAGGAACGCTGCACTGATTTCAACTTATTAATACAGGTAACAGTGGAAGGAGATCAAACGCGGCTACTGTAGGTCTACTCTAAAATAGGGCGGACATATAAGTGACAAAAGCCTTCACCACTAGCTCACGTCGTTTGGCATAAAACAATGATGTGAATGTTTTTGTAGACTCTTGTTTTTTACGGGTAACGTTTTCCATTGCGGTACTTTCGGGGTTTTACGCGCGACAGTATGTAATGCTTCGCTCGTCTTAGCCATCGTTTAGGCGTTTGTCTGTCCGTCCGACACATTCTGCTGCCCTATATAAACGGCGCAAGCTAGAATCACAAAATTTTTACCTTGGGCTGCCACAAAGACTTTAGTTCTTTGTGACATAATTTTATGCCGCTGGTTAATAGGGTTCCTTTTAAACGTGGTCGTGAAAGAGGGGTGCATTTTCCAGTTCTGCATTTTCAGGCGACCCCTTGCGATTCACCAGGAGCAACATCGAATCGATTAGCGATTTCGCTTTTTACTAAATCTAATGCAGGCCAGTCTTATTATGAACTGTTGCAGATTTGAGAACGCGATTAGGAAGCACTGTCCAACCTGCTGCATACCGTACATTGACACGAGGCTGGACTGTACTTTGCCGATACCACGTGACTCTGCCCTGTTTACACCGGAGCACTTCGGCAACACGTGGGGTCCTATACGCTACGGCATGGCCGCCAACTGGAGTTCGCAACCCTCCGACTGTGATGTCTTCAACAACGGCTACCTCACCCGGTATTAATGTGAGATGGTATAGATCCGTTGTGTTCAATGATCGCATACGTCTATGTATAGTCAGCCTTATTCCCCTCCCGCTGAGCGTGGTCGGCTGAGTTAACTCAAGTATGCACAGTCGGTTAGCCACACAGCGGCTTTCGTGCTTTGACCAGTCAAAAAAGCATTGCTCTTGTATATAATTTCGTTGATACCATAATGGTGTTATACAAGGCGTGCAGAACTGTATTAAATAAGTAGGTCATGTAAAACTGACTGAACTCTAACCAACAGCATATTTGGTCTAATGCACAAGACCTATTTAATATTGCAGTGACGTAAACAAATTTTTTTTAAAAATCAAGACCAGGCCTTTTTCATGCAACATCAAATGATCACTTAATAAACTTTTTTCGTCCAAGTATTAAATGCAACATAGGCAATACACGTTACTCTTTTACACTAGTCAATAATAAATGTAATAGGGCCTAATTATTACTTGACTCACTTGACTCCATAACTAGTTAACAGCTCTAGCCTCTCGAAATAGCAAATTGCCAGCAAAATATCTTGAAATTTTCAAGACCTAAACCAAGACTTTTTGACTCTGAAGTGCCTTGTGACCAATACCTTGCTCTCGAGGATTAACACTGCAACATTAAGTCTTTATACAAACTTAAATTGCATTACCAATTTACTGAATAATATGCAACTACACCGTGGTACATAAAAAGTACCACTTTTATTTTGTGAATAGCTCCGTGAAACATTGGCCGATTTTAATAATTTTTGGCAAGCGACATTAAGAAGAAACTTGATGCAAAGAACTGCTGATTTGCCCCCCCCCTTAATACTGTCGCTACACTACCGTGTGAAATGCAAAAGTGGTAGCTTGGCCATTCACAACAATGAATCCATACTGGGTAGCGCATACATTGACTCAGAAAATCACCAAGACCATAAAATGATTAACTAGAAAGCAGTCATAGCCCGCAAACCTCCGCCAAGGCAATGTTGTTTGCTAGGTGGCAGCACCATCTTCGGTTTTGCAGCGGTTTCCCTTATGCCCCATTGAAAGCAATGGTAACGAAAATTTCAAAGTGATCCAGAATCCAGGATTCCTTCCGGATCACCCCCAAAATTGAAT
>Ga0209367_1012654_pt1 | contig 10984 bp, 3 predicted proteins | sample WorMetLIZISLAND2_FD_187412 | JGI IMG/M metagenome (GOLD analysis project Ga0209367, IMG submission 187412) | Marine gutless worms symbiont microbial communities from Max Planck institute for Marine Microbiology, Germany - Olavius geniculatus... ... | reverse complement strand
AAGTGCAGTACAATGAAATATACAACTATGGCAAGTCACACTTGCAATAGTTGTATTCAAATATTGCGCGGTCAACATAAGCATATTTTTAGTTTACAACTATTCTAACTGTAGTTCAGTTAGTTGTAAACTAAAACCGAAAGCGCAAACGTGCAAATTATTATTTTACAACAAATGCAACTGCAGTTACAATAGTTGTAAACTAAAAATGAGCGTTGATCTTGCAGTATTTTGGGAGTACAACTAGCCCGCATCACACTTAGATTACTTGTATACGGACACCACGGCAGCAAAATGAACAGAATGTTTCGTACGCAACTAGCTTAACTCAACATAACATACTTGTGTCCGCAAGACCCGGCGCTAAGGCGGCGGCATTTTCAGTTTACAACTATGACAACTTGACTTAGATTACTTGTAAACGGAAAACAAGTCTGAATTGTAACAACTTTTAAGCGATACAACTATGCCAAGTCACACTTTTATTTTTTAAAATTAATTATTAAATTTTAAAAGAAAAACGATTGTGATAATCGATAATGCTAGCTTGTATCTATTTTTACGTATATTATTAGTGTGGGGGCATTTTTGGCGCAAATTCAATACCGTTTTTTGTCTCTCCTGCGAAATTTTGAAAAACCGAGTTATACTAGTTGTAAACTAAGCCGACGACGTGATCGTCTATATATGCGCAGTCTTCCTATTGACGGTTCATCGACTGGGCGAGATATAGGCGTACTCTTGCTGAATTCAGCACCGAGTAGCAGGGTTTACAATAGACCTGAATTTTCAGGACGTCATGACTTCCAAGCTAAAAAATTTGGACGTCAGTGTACAAAATCTGGATGTCATGCAGTAGGCCTACAAAAAATCAAGCAAAAACTTAATGCAAAACAAGACTTAGTACATATGCGTCACTAACGCACCACCAACATAGGTCGTAGTTTTTACGCGCTACAGCCATGCTGAATAGCGCGTCTGTGGCACGATTGTCGTCTGTCTGTCACTCTGTCTGTCACGGACGTATAATTGTGATTAATCAGTGCGAAATAGGACCTAGATTGCTATTGATTACTTATAGGAAGTTGCATATTGGCTTTCAAATGACACGAAAACGATTGGCCTTGGATGACGTTATGATTAAGGACGTTAGATAACGTATTTGGTCATAAAGCACTATGGTATAACAATCGTGCGGTATTGTGATTAAACGGTTAGTCGTAAAGGGTCGGCGATAGTACTATCGAATAGGGCGCTGGCGACTTTCTACAGACTGTCAATAGTAACCATGTCTCTATCTGCAGCGGTTTCGCCGCAATTTCTAATGGAAAGTTTCAAGTAAAGTATATAGCCGTATCTCAGAAACGGTGAAAGATAGGGCCAAGTTACCTATTAATCACTAATAAAAAGTCACATATATTGGCTTTCAAATGACATGAAAATTATTGACTTTGGATGACCTTAAAGGTCAGTAGTGCAACAGGAACTATATAGACTGTAGCGCATCTTCCCTAGCGACAGCTGGGCTTTCTTGTAAAAAACAAGCAACATTTAGTTTTAGTAGCTTTATGCAAAACGAAAGTTGCAGTTTCTAAATCAGAACTGTTCACAGAATAAATTCATATGGTTGCCGTGTTACGTCTTCATGAAATGAAGTATTCAGAAACACGACAGTCAGCGAAAATTATTGAACCAACGAAACATTGAGAAACAGATTCTGACGTCAATTTCCAGCTTATTATGGACAAATAAGCGTAATACAAAGCAAACTGAATTAGACGTCGTCACGTCCACGTTTTAAAGTTTGGGCGTACGGGCTGAAATTTTTGGGCGTATTTACGCCCAAACGTCCGTTATTGAAAACCCTGCCACTGATCGACCCCCGTTGCCATGACAACAAAATTTGGAACAAAATAAAAGAAAATTGCACGCTGTTTGCACCTACCCTCCTATTTTCGGGCCCGCGCTATCTGATGGTGTCATTTCAATTTCTCCCCTGCCAACCCCCGTTGCCATGGCAACGAATTTTGGGACAAAATTGGCTATAACTCTGTCTGTGTAAGATATATCTGCAAGATTTTGGCGTCAACAAATACGACACATAACTCACAACACGTAAACACCCCATGGGGAGGCAATAAGTAGCACCACGGGGATGACAAACAAGTTCATTTCAAGGTTATGATAAACTATGTATCACCCATGGGGTTGACAACCCATGGGCCCTGGCAGTCAACGTGATCCAAGCTAGAATTCTGAATTCTCCGACGCCGTCGTTTTGACGTCGTGACAACGTGCATAAAGCGCTACTTGTATACGGGTGTGTGCCATTTGGGCATAAATTAGAAATGGTTATAAAATTCAAAACGCAAGAAAAATCTTAATTTTTCACATAGGCTCGGAACAATACTAAAAATCTGAAAATGGTTTTGAAGATTATATTGCTAAAATTCTTAACTAAGCCTAGGTATCCAATGTAAACACATACGTCTATCCCAGTGGAACACCAAGAGTAATCCGCCAGGGGAACACCCGAAGTAATCCTGCTAAAAATCCGCCAGAGGAACACTAAGAGTAATCCGCCAGAGGAACTACTAGAGTAATCCCGCCACAGTAATTCCAGAGTAACTTCTAGAGTAATTCGCTAAAGAAACTCCCAGAAGGAAGAACTCCTAGAATAATCCTAGGAATAATCCGCCGGAGGATCTGCCGGAGTAATCCCGCTAGAGTAATCCGCTAAAGGAACTCTAAGGGTAATCCGCCAGAGTAACTTCTAGAGTAATCCTACTAGAGGAATCCCAGAGTAACTCTTGAAAAGAACTCCAAAAGTAATCCGCTCGAGGAACTCCCAGAGTAATCCCGCTAGAAAAATTCGCTAGAGGAACTCCCAGTGTAATCTCAAGGGTAATCCGTTAGAGGAACTACAAGAGTAACTAGCTTGGATTATAACGGAAACTCAGAATTTCATTACAAATAAGGTCAAAATTCCACCGAACAATGTTTAATGTAAATTAGCAACTTGAAACAAACAATTTATAGCGATAAAAGAGTTCAACCGACGTTTACAGACAGAACGCACTCTAACGCATCTTTATCACTGGTAGCGGTAACGTGCGACATTCTAGAACCACTCCCTCTTTACCGACATACCGACTGACTACTACAACTCTCTCTCCAGAGAGAGATAAAATTTATTTGCCAAACCAACTTAAGATAGCACAACACAATAACAATAACACAATGGCAGGCTGCCAGAGAAGCAATATATGCTTATCAAGCTGGCCGCCCATAGCAACAGAACATCAGTTACTCAAAATATCTAAAAAATAAAAAAAACACAAACAAAATACATGCATAACAGAACATAAACAAAGTGCATGTGCAATCAAATATTTAATGATAACCTAATCCAAACACTAAAAAGTATTTTTTAATTTATATTTAAAGAAGGAGGAAGACTGAATCATTTTAATTTCTGCTGGTAAGGTACAACGACTTTCTTTCTCCGGATACTTAGACGAGTCCCGCCTATCTGAGCTATCCGGCCATTTTATATCAGGCTTAACCGAGAGTAATCGGTGAGGTCAAAGAGTAGGTCAAATAGAGGAACTCTGACCATTCACAATTTAGTTATCTAGGTCAGTTCCAACAAGACAACTAGAAATGCGCGGATTTATAAATTTAGAAAAATATAGTTATTATAATGAATAATTGATGTGCTGGGTCCTAACTGTTACACCTTTCCCTCCCTTAATAGAAAAGTTCGATACTTCGAACTTGTAAAAGAAATGGACAGACAAAAGTGTTAAACTAAAACTTAAGAAGACGCGCATCACTACACGTACTCATAATCACACAATATTCAGACACTTAAACAAAAGTAAGACAAAAGCTAGTCAAAGTTCTCAACACCAGTTACATTACTTAGCGACAGATCAATAACCATAATCATATTACTGCAAAACTTAAGCACGAAACCTTCCCTGGGCTGTTACTTAGTTAAATAATATATGACAGGGGGTCAAATTTTGAGGTAACAACATCGACGTCGGGCACAATATCTACCATCAAGATTGGGCACATTTAATTTTGCTCACAAAAAGCAAGTAACATTTGTGGCAAGTACTAGTCTAACACAACGCCGCCATTAAACTCACAAACATGTCTCTGTAGTACTCAGGTACAAGACCTTTCCTGGGCTGTCACCTTGGAGATTGCAAACAGGAGACAAAGAGACACATATCAGTAAACCATTATCAATATAAAACAACCTCAGCAGATCTACTGAGCACAACAGCTCACTCTCATAAAGGCCAACGCCAGTACAGAACCAAACTAGTGGTACCCTCCGGGTTCTTACTTGGACTCTGATAGGACCCTCAGGTCTAACACCAACATAACACATAATCACAGACTGCTTGGATCTTGGGGCACAACATTTCCCATCAATGTGGGGGATGCCATCCAATACTGACAAAGGATAAACAAGCAAAATCACTTGGCGAGTGCCAGTCCAGCACAAAATCGCCTCTAATTTACAAACACGTCTATGCGATAACTCAGGCACAATACTCACTCTGGGTTGCTACCTAGAAGATTATCAAAACATCAAAACACAAACCTCCAACGTGGGGTGAAACATATGCAATTAATTTTGCTGGACACAGTAGCACTCTCTCTCTTTCTCAGAGGTCAGTACCAGTTTAGGACTAAACCAAGTCAGTGGTACCTTTCGGAACCCTACTTGGGACTCTTTCACCAACATAGGGTCTTTAGGCCTAACACTAACATGGGACATAATATTTCAACCAACGTGAGGCATAGCACAATGAGACACTATCCCCATCTGCAAGGGTCACTCTTCACAACTCACAAGGGCAAACACATTCACATGAAGAGTGCTAGTTAAGCACAAAACCGCCTTAAACACACAAACATCGGTGGCAACTTAGGTACTAAACCGTCCCCGGGTTGTTACCTATGATATTACCAGGACAAAAAATATCTAAAGAAAGTCAGAACATAGAAACACATCTCAGCACATCAACTTCTACACTCATGAAACAACACAACTAACTGTCTCTGAGTCAACTCACAACAATCATCGTTACTGCCAGAAAAGTTACTACACTGCTAACTCAATCAGTTTAAAAAATGTGAGATCAATAAAAAAACACTGCATGCATACATGTCAGCATGTATCCATGCATAAAATGTTACACTTAATTTACAGACACTAACAAAAACATTCAAATAGAAATTTTAAAAAAACAAACTTACAGATCAGCACTTCTACATTCACAAATCAACACAACTAACTGTAAGTAGTCAACTCACAGTAATTATCATTACTATCAGAAAAGTTATTAACGTGCCATTGCTAACAAAATCACGTTTAAAAAACTCAACTGTGAGATCATGAAAACACTGCATGCGTAAATGTCAGCATGTATTTATACACAGAATGTTTTACTGGATTAAAAAAGCACTACTAATAATCACAAGTAGCTAGCAAGGGGCAGGGAAGCCAAATCCTTGACACTATAAGATGTCCGCATACCCCAAAACTGACCGTATGACACGGTAAGTATCACTCAATACACTGACTTTTTTACGGAACCGCGTCCGTGTTTTCTTACTGTCTTTTTAACTACTTCTTTATCACACATTAATACAATATTTGGATAAATCCAGCCACACTCTATTATCAATCAACTCCATTAACTCTCTCGCACGAGATAATCACGTGACCGACAACCGGCCAATGACTGCCACGCGTCCTACCACGTGACTTTTTTAGAAACAGCACACGATGACCCATAACCTTCATTCCATTAGCTACAAGACTAATACTATATTGTAATGGGGGAAACTTCCCAACAACTACTCTCCCTCCTCTCTGAAGGAAACGAAAACCCCTAGAGGCAAAGGCCTATCCATGAAAGAGACAGCCATACTACTAAAAGAAATTACAACTACGTTACCTAACTAGAACTAATATCACATTCACACCACTAGATTTAAATTGACAACGAAAAATAACATGACCAAGCACTCCCAAATCTTATTCCTAATGCCTAGCTAAACCTAAAACTCCTCAACAAAACCCGATGTCGGCTCAGCCTCCAGCTGAGACTAGCTAACCTAAGCTTAAAGATATAAATTTTGAAAAAGGAAAAATAAAATTTTAACCCAGAAAATACTAATTAAGTAAATAAACTTTGAAAAAATTAAATTTGAATTAAGGAGTCCACTATTTTTTTCAAACACACATAGTAAAATGTCTGTCAGCTACTACTACTCGTACAAGAGTGTCAGTCTTTCTTACTGGGAGTTACTAGTCCGGAAAAGGCCCAATATTACTGATTTTACTAATATAACATACATCTAGTACTGCTTAGTCTTATGCTGCACTGCACTAACTGCATTGGTTACTGTTGTCCGTTGCAGGTATCTGCTCATACAGCTCAGCAGGTTCTGATGACTACCTGAAACTGCACTATTTCTCAACTGTTTAAACACTATCCGAACTTAACTAAACTGGCTCGTAGCCGACATAAAAAAAAATAATAAAAACGAAACGAATTCAACTTTGGTTTCTTATTAAGCTTCACTCTCAAGCTTGCAGCGTCCCGCTGCCGACTAAAAAAAAACTTCGACATCACTTCATGTCAGGCTTGCCGCTTGCCGGGCATCAGACAGAACTAGCCATCAGCTGGATGACCGGATGTGACGTCACAGCCAGGCAGACTCCGCCTGGCATCGAGCTAGACATAAGTCACCAGTCACTGCTGCTCGGCCGATGCACGAGAAATCACCACGGACAGGGGGTAGGCAAACACGGGTGGTCTGGCACAGACGGCAAGGCCGGCGGTGTGTGGCGCCACGAGGCCACCCGCGCTGCACGGTGAAACGTCCTCGGTGAAACGTCCTCGCCTCACGCCGCTCATGCTCCGCGCTATCTCACGCCTCCATTGTCCTCCAGCAAACCGCGCGAGCTCTCCAACTCAGCAGTGTACCGGTGTAGCGGAAAATTCGTCGCATTGGAAAATAATTCGCACCTGCAGCAGTACGCATGCGCGCTACGCGCGCCGCTCGAAATTTCGCGCTGCACCGCCATCTTTAATTTGCTGGAAAATTTGTCGCACCACGACAGGTCTGTAGCCGATTGTATTTAGTTTGTATTTAGTTATTAAATTATATTAGTCATTAAATCGTGTGCGAAACATAGGTATGTAAAGTCCGCGATTGATAGCATAGATTATAATGAAATGTATTAGGCCTGTACGCTATTATACGCTATGACGTTATTTTCATGTCAACCGAGCAAGCGACTGACGCAAGCAAATGGTCAGTGCTGTTGCGAATTTCCAGCAGTCGAGCAAATGGGTGGATCACACTTTTATTCTATTACAAATATTACGTTATGAATACTAGCAGCAGCTTGTTTGCCGATCTGCTCCGAGAATTATCGCTTGCTTTCGCTAATGACCAAGCAGTGCCTTTTCGTACAGTGCACCGTAGTAGGCTACAGGTAAAAACTGGATGTGCGGATCTGCGGATGTCGCAACAAATAACACTGTTAATAACACTGTGATTTACTAGTTTAACCATTTCCTATCCCTATTCGTAACCTTAAACTCTATCCTTAACCGTAAAAACCCTAATTTTAACCCTGTTTCTAACCCTAGCCCTAATCCTGTTGCGACATCCGTAGATCCGCACAACCGCCGATTCGCTTTTTACCATCGTTCGTAGTGGCATCGTAACTTCAACTTGTATGTCGTCGTAGGTCAGTGTTTTGTGTGCATGATATTGCGGGTGTGGGTAAAATGTGTCTGGTGCATCTGTAAACCACCTCGGCCTTCTCCACCTTGTTTTAATAAAAAGAACAAATTAGTGGTGTGGGTTCGATTTGAATGGCTAATACAATTTTGATTGACTATATACAGTAGCTACGGTACAGACCTATGTTCTACCAATGATACTGACAGACCTATTGACGGATCTACAAACAAACCTATGCTATTGCTGGTACCGCTATTTTATGTGAATCGGGTCTTTCTTTCTAACTATAAGCCTATTTGAAACGGGCAAGACTGACAGAATCGCGGAGAATGCGTAGCACTACAACGATAAGATGAATTACTGATTATTTGGCATTTAATTTAATTGTCTGTTTTACAACTGCTTGCAGTAAAAAAGTTTTAGTGTCAAGCCCAATACGTGACCACAGGCACAGAGATAATTTTTCATTTTGTTGACAGCAGTGCCAATGATGTTCTGCTTCATACCAATCTAGATTTTACCCATCACTTTTTGAATTCATCAACATACCTGAAGGTCATCTGGTTGACACAGTGCTGTGTGACAATCGGACAGTGTAATTGACTGGCTGTTCGGGACCACAAGTCCGAAGATATAAGTTATTACAGATTTTGTTCATTTTAATGCACATATCGCTTGTTTTGGTTTTTTTCCAGTTAGTGCAAAAGCAGACATTAGGTGAGATGGAAATCTCAACAACCGTTTGATGGGCAGTTGTGTCTCAAAAAATTTTTGCACCAAAAGTTATTAAAGTTATTAAAATCTGTCAATATTTCTTCAAGTCACAAACGATAATGTTCGGGATGGTTTTTGACGTATTTTTGTTTGTTTTAACGCATATTTTGTTGGTTTATTTTTCCCCAGGTAGTGCAAACGCGAACATTGGGTGAGGTGGTAAATTGGCCGGTCATTTGATGGCCAGTTGTGCCAGACATATTTTTTACTAAAATTATTAAAAAAGTTTGACATTTCTTTGCGTGACAATCGATGGTGTTCGGGATGTTTTTTTTCTGCACATGGTGTACATGCATGCATGTTAATCAGTGATGTATCTTAACTTGTGGTTTGTGTGTTGTGCAGCTGTTCAGAGTCCTCAAAGCTGTGACTGAATACTTTAATGAATTTCACTGCTGGAATGCTCGCGAACATGATGCATATGACATACCACCCAATTTCGGTGAGCCCACTATACTCCAAGCATTAGTGCATGGGGTAAGCATAAGTGTTGTGTGTTGTGTGTGCTTTGCCATTAGCACTAAACAATGACTACAGTTAAAATAAATAGATAAAACAGTCTGTATTCTGCAAATAAATTACAATCATCACTATAATTTTTTTAATTACCTCCGCCAAGGAGGTTATGTTTTTGCCGGTTTTTGTTTGTCTGTGTCTGTGTGTGTGTGTCTTAGCAAGATAACTCAAAAAGTTATGGACGGATTTTTTTGAAATTTTGAAGATAAGTCGAGCATGACATAAGCTACAGGAGATTCAATTTTGGGGGCAATCCGGCAGGACTCCTGGATTCTGGATCACTTTGAAATTTTCGTTAGCATTGCGTTAAAGTGGGTATACGGGAACCGCTGGCAAAGCGGCAGTGTATCCAATCACGGTTTTTTAGGTCACGTATAACTAGGTCACTGTGGAAAATGCAATTATAGTTTAAAGTGCGTAGGTAAAATTTACATTACAATCTGACAAGCACTTGGCGGAGGTACCTGCGAGCTATGATTGCTTTCTAGTTCAAGATTGTTTTGTATTCGCTATTTTAATGAAAATGAATGCGGTTGAGCTTTTTTGAGCAACCTCAGAATAAAATGATTTATCAACGAAAAACAGCTGTCACATTTTTTATCTACATTGTAAGATATTAGCACTATTTTCTGCCATGCTTTGCATTGGTACCAATGACCATAAAATTTTTTTGCTGCGTTCCACAATATTAACATAACAGCACTGTTATATTTCTGTAGGTCCTGGTTGCTGTCACACAGGCTGTGGATGGCTGCAGCCGAGACGAAGCTGATGTGCGTTATGCCGCAGACGACTAGCCATGATCGACTGCATGCAATTCTGCAGGTTGATCATTGTAATCTTTACACAAAATGCCTGTAGGTTATTACGACATGTGGCAATGTATTTTGTGCAGTTTCATTAAAACAATATTAAAGACACATTGTGCAACAGAAAAGATCTTTGCAGCATGTGCTATTAAGCAAACTGCTAAACAAAATGCTGACTCACTATTTCTTGTCACGCAGCACACTCGTCATACGTCTAGAGAAAGTTTAAAAGTGAACATTCGGTAATAACTTGCATCGTGCATCACGTTCAGCTTTTCTGCTGTTATACTAACTACTTTTCGGTTTCTGCCACAGGGTTGGGTTTCTACTGTGCCAGTGGTAACTGGTTTAAATTAGAAAAAAAATCTGTTCTCTCTGCATGTATTAAAACATGTTCATGTGTACATTAGAAGCAAAAGTCCTCATTCATAGCACAGAGACATTGAATAAATTGTGTAGGTAAACTGTTATATTATTTGTATATTGTAATTTGAGGCAGTTTGTGATATCATACTCTGAGTGATACCAGTAGCGAGATTCATGTATTGGACTATGGTGGATTGTTCACTACTATGAGTGCTCTGTTTGCTTTGTTCAGTGGTTGGCAGGCTTCGGCCAAAATTAGTTAGAACTGTATAAGCATAAAAGACTGATGGTTAAGTAAGTAAAAATGATAGGTTTTCATAACTGGTATTTTGGTTCATTAACATTTGTAAAGAGCTCACTGTCCATACTTGCATTTGCATTTGTTTATTTTGTACATTTTTTGTGTTAGGTGTCTAGAATATGCAGCATGTGGTAGAGAGACTGAAGTCCAGCAAATCGGCACCAGCAGTAGCTCTCCATCTTTGTATGCATTGGACAGAGTATAAAATCACCTTTGTGTCCGTCCGTCCGTCCTTGCGTCCGACATTTCTCAACCTATCTTCCTTTTACCTTCTTTTTCCCTTCTCCTTCTCCTTCCCCTTCTCCTTCCCCGTTTCCTCCTTTTTCCCTTCTCCTTTCCCCTTGTCCTTTTCCCTTTCCCATTTTCTTTTCTCTTTTCCTCCCTTTTTCCTCCCCTTTCCTTTCCCCTTTCCCTTCCCCTTCCTTTTCCC
>Ga0209367_1012652_pt1 | contig 10985 bp, 4 predicted proteins | sample WorMetLIZISLAND2_FD_187412 | JGI IMG/M metagenome (GOLD analysis project Ga0209367, IMG submission 187412) | Marine gutless worms symbiont microbial communities from Max Planck institute for Marine Microbiology, Germany - Olavius geniculatus... ... | reverse complement strand
AGGCTAGGCCATAGCCTATAGACGTTATGAATATTAATTCATGACGTCTATAGGCTAAACTCATGACGTCACCGCAGGTCATCATGGCGGCGCGTTTTCTACGTTTTTTTCATAGATCGTCGACTTCAAAGGTAAATTTTTCCCTGTTGACAGAACGCTGGGCGCCGATATTACTGTCAAAGTTATCATAAAATTCTGCACTTTCAGGAAAATTGATAAAATGTATATGTTAATTTTGGCGACCACGGACCTTTAACAAAGATGCAGACAAAATTTGAATAGTTCAAACATTGTTTTCTGCTTGCTTCGCTTGCAGATTATTTGTAATAATTTTCACTTTTGAATGTGTTGCGCTGCCCTTGTTTCTAGCGTGATTGCAAGCACTTGAAAGTTGAATTGGTATTTTGCACGAACAAATTAGTCAGGGAAAACGATTTATTTTGTCGTGGAAAGTCAGGGAAAATAAATTCTGCAGGGTAGTGGGAACCATGCTAGCTGGATTTCAGGGTGCCTACTTTTAAGGGGAGTTAGGGAAAGAAAAAGAAGCAGAAAATGCAGGGGAAGGAAAAGGGATGGGGGGGAGGTAGAGATAAATTTGCAATTGTTTGTTCCCTTTATCGTGAAGAAAAAGTCAACTCTGATGAACGTGATTGTCACGTGATGTGTCAGGGTGTGAGGTCGGACTGTCTGCAGCTTCAGCAGCGAGTGGAGCAACTCGAGAGACAGAATCGTCACCTACAGCTTCTCGTTCAGCAGACGTTCAGCTCTTTGACCTACTCGACGCTACAGGTAGGTCCACCAGTGCTTCAACTCATTATGTACACAGCTACAGAGATGTCTTGTCTGTTGGTAACTTAGTCTGCCAATTATCTGAGTGAATTGCGCGTGTCGTAAAATTTTAAATTGAAGTCGGGTTGGGTCCCACTTAAACGCCGGGTCCGGCATGTCTTGCTTTACTACAGTAGTAGTTGCTGTAGGTGTAGTTATGGTAGTAGATTTAGTTGTAGAAGTAGCATAGAGTTGTATGGTGTAATAGCAGTGTAGTTGTAGTATATTGTAGTTGTCGCAGTGTAGTTGTAGCAGTAGTGTAGAGATACACTGTGAGGCATAAAAACACACAAAAATTTATCGATTTTAACTTGAAGGTGAATCATCAGATTTTAATAATTTTTGGTACAGCTATTCTTGATACAACTGGCCATCAAATGGTTATTCAAGTTTCCACCTCACCCAACATATGTTTCTGCACTACATGGGGAAATCAAAACACATGAAATCGGCGTTAAAATGAACAAAAACGCCAAAAACCATCTGTGGCATTTTCGATAGTAACTTAGAGCAGGATAACAAGATTTTATTAGTTTTTGGTGTAAACATTTCTGACACAACTGGGCATCAAATGGCTGTTCAGGTTCCCAGCTCACCTAACATCTGTTGCTGCATTACCTGGGGAAACAGAACAAATGCAACGTGCATTGAAATAAAAATAACATCAGTAAATTTCATTACTCCATATATGTAGCTTCAAACAGCTCTGATCACAGTCCATTCGACAGTATTTGCAGTGTCATGCATCAGTGACTTTATGGGATGCTGTTTAGGAATATCAGTAAACTCATGTATGAGTACGAGTATTTGTTTACAGGGTTCCAGTGAGCACGAGTTTGCATGTATTCCAATGGTAGCTGTTTACGCGAATATGAGTTTGGATTACCTGTAAAGTAAATAACACGCAAATAACATCAATTTAATTTATGCAGGCTGACTTTGGAACTTACGCCAATGTTGAATTGCTAGAGATGCGCATTTGGTGTTATTGTTAATGATGTACCGGTGGTGAAATATTGATGTTTCATTCACAAAGCATTCACTTGTAAACCAAAACCCGGACTTGTACTCATACTCCTGTATGTGTGAACGTGGCTTAGCAATAGTGTGTTGATGTTATGGTAGACCTTGCACAAAGCAGCGAGTCTGTGTTGTCGTGATCGTGAGACATTGATTCAGCAGCAGAATGTCCTCACAGCCGATGGACCGATGCCACAGTCATCATCTTCTGCTGACATGCACAACAGCGCCACTTCGGTCAGTGATGTACCTTTGTGACTCGGAATGGTGTAACAGATCTAAGTGAAGTTAATAATTAGAGTTATTAGTTGTTCGCTTGCTATATTACTGGCTTAGGCTTGCGATAGCATCGTTGGCCACATCAACAAAGTTACTCAGCGTTGAGTTAGATTAGTACTAAGATGGGTAATGAGTATACCAGGTATATCATCTTTGTATTTGACCAAGCCACTCAGGCTAACTCAGCCTGGCCATCCCTTCGTGGGTAGTCAAAAATGAGTACTGGTGATGGTTACAGCCACCACTAGGAAAGAAACGGCGAGTCTTGAGTCTTGTGTAACAGTAGGCCTTGTGGCCATGACTGCTGGTATACTGGCCCAGTCGGTTAAAGACGTTGACTGGTAATTAGAGCCAGCCATCCGGCCGACTTGGGTTGTATGCTAGCTTAATTGGGTCTAACCCTAGCCGACTTAAAGCGCCGAACAACGGAAGAGCTCCCATCCAATGGCCCTAGCTGTCTATACTAATCTTCTTATTCTTCCGTATTACTGACAGTTTGCTGTCAGTGGTGGATTTAGGATTTGTCAGAGGGGAGGGTGTACCATGATGAGAACGGAACATAAGCTGATGAGATCAGTGTAATTGTGATCTGTGGCTAATGTTCAGTGCAGCAAGACAAGAAAGAGAAAAAGTGTTTCCTGTATCAACATCTACAGGGTGGGCCATAAAAAATGTGGCACTTTACTTTTGTTCTTATCTTTGCCAACTATTGATCGATTTTCACAATTCTTTCATTGGCACACTCTGCAGACAATTTGCTATAATGTGATTAATACATATCCCACCACACCGTAAATGCATCTCTACACTAACTTGTGAAAAAAATATGAATACCTAACGATAATAACAAACATTTTGGTAAAATTGAAAAAAAAACATTTCCGACCAACATTGCAGTGAATGGTCTGTACGACACAAAACTGTATAGGTCTAACACAGTCGTTAGTTTTTGCTTACATTTATATTTCACAAGGTAGTGTAGAAACGCATGTACCGTGTGGTGGGATATATAAAAATCACATTATTGCAAATTGTCTGCAGAATGTGCCAATGGAAGAATTTTGAAAATTGATTAATAATCGGTGAAGATATTGACAAAAGTAAAGTGCCACGTTTTTTATGGCCCATCTTGTAGATGTGTAATCAATTCGATGATAATGCTGCTATTTGAATGCACATGTATCTCTTTACCAAATCTGTTTCTGAGAGTGAAAATTTTGTGACAAACAAGTCTAATTAATAGAATTTCTTGCAAGTTATTTTTGGGTATTTTTGTAAAGCTTTTTTCTTTACTGTTGATTATAGAGTAATTGTCAATTTTGAGGCATCTTTGGTGGTATTTGACTTTTGCTGCTTTTGCATATGCATCAAATGTTAAATTGCAGTTTTATTGTAATAATTCTTAGTTAATAGTGAGCATTTGCGTCGTCATTATGTGTAATAAAATAATATGCTCGACATGCGGTGTTGATTGTTATCTAGGAGTCATCAACTGTAGCGGCGTCAGCGTCTGCGGACTACGTCAATATCAGCTCGGCTTCAGCTTCAGATGAAGCTCCCCACAGTTCACCCAGATCAGCCACACGAGTATCGGCCACCTCGCACCACGGCACTTCTACTTATAGCAACAGCAGCAGCAGTGGCTGGTTCTGGCACTCGTCACAGCAGATCAGGTCACCATCGTCGCTGCCGCCGAATGATGGTGGATATCCGTCAGAAGAAGCATTGTCTTCCGGTCCGCTGGAGTGTAGAGCTTGTCGATCAATGAAACGTGGACAAGAACCGTGTGAGAACTGTGTGAGAACGCGAGGCAGTGGCTACGTGCGGAGTTCTGATCTGGATGATCTGAGTGATCTGGTTGGCTGCAATCCGTCGCCGACCGCCGAACTTCTCGATGTTGATGATCTGTTCTGCCGCAAGTTTACCATCGACAACCGGCACCGTGGCCGCATGGTGCTCGTCAATCCGCAGACTGCGGTCGAGATGGATTCGGAGTCGGACGACATGACCTCAACGAGGGAAGCACGCAGCGAGCACGAAGCAACAGCATCGACTCTTTCTCTGAACGATCTTCTTGACGACGACACCGGCTCGTCTGATCCCTCGACACCAGAAGGCTGCTGTGATAATCTGTCGATCTCGGACTATGAGCAGCTGGTGATGGAAGGCTGTCCCACCGCACTGGCCGACAACACGTCGCTGCTACCTCCGCCGCCTCTGTCGCTCCTTCAGAACGGATACAGTCCGACAACCCAGGCCAAGTATGTGTTCGTTCCTATATCACAGGATAGACGGCTTGTGGACAGTTCGACGGACAGCAGCGACTACACAAACTTGGCCGATGATGAAGTCGTAGCATCAAATTTACCAAATCCAGATACATCTTGTACTGTTGGTAGCACTCAGAATGCTGTTTCTAATCAGCCTCTGAATGGAACAGATCGGGACAGTGTTTTAACGTCCCAGCAGTCGGATGTGCTGGCTGAAGTATCTCCCATCGGTTGCCACGTGCTTGTAAGTGGGCTGAATGGTGTTCATCGGCCAAACGTTCTGCTAACCCGGAGACGAAAACGTGCTTCGCTTGCAGCGTCGGCGATCGTCTGCAACATCCAGCAGAATGGCAGAAGCCAGTTGATGAACCTCGGTGGTCACCCGGCCTCAAAGTCCGCTGGTGTTCGTGGGGGGCCGAGGACAGTGGTGCTGTACCGAGATTGTCTGGACGGGAGTGGGACGGCGAGTAGCGATGACTGTGCCAGCCTGGAGTCTTTAGGTGGTCCGCCGGGATCACGATCATCAGACGCTGGTGAGATCGTGGTGTGTGAGAAACCGTTCTCGAGTCAGGACGATGGTTACTGCACTGCCAAGTCTAACGTTGCAATTCAGCTGGCGTGCTGTCAACGGCTCAGTAAGGTCACATCGTCCTCCGAGGTTGATTCGTTCTTCGCTGGCGTCTCTTTGCAAAAGTCATCTGAAGTCGATAATTTCACGACAGCTTCAGCGCTGCCAAAACATTGCACGAGCTCCTCGCAAAATGACAAGTTGAACGTTTTCAGCTGTCCTATCACCACTCGCTCACATTCAGAGAATTCCTACCGTGAGTCTGGAACGCAGCTGTTTGGCGAGTTAGATTCTTCCGATCTCGAGACAGATGCGGCAGACATCGGTCCCAAACGCTGTTCCAATCGGTCTTCTACAACGACTTATCTTACTCAGTCATGTTCATCTGTGGTGACAGAGACATGCCGACTGCCGTCAGACTTGGCTGAAAGTTGCTCGAATTTTCCAACTGGATATCGGCAGACAGCGACGCCAGAGCTCGATGGTGATGTAAGGCAAGCAATCGACATGTTTGCTTTCCTCGACGATCACGAACCTTCTGCAGACGCAGCTTCCAACACTAGTCGATAGTTGTGCTTTATTAATATATTGGTCATTTTTGCATAGAAACTTTTATCGTCATCTACAATAATTGATTTCATCATTTGTCGCATTTTGTCGCGTAGTTTTAATACTGATGATGTTGATATGTCGACGGTCTTGTGCAATTGAGCGTCGTGTAGCTGCATATATTTTTTATAGCAGAGAAGTGAAATTTTGATACTGGTTTTTGCTGAGCATAGTGTTGGTGCAATAGTATATTACACTGTGTCCCAAAATTAGCGACACCACTACCGACAACTTGGTGTAAAATCGTTCATACCTGGCAATTTTTTACAAAATGAAAAATGCTTGTGTAAACGATCATTCTTTGGCCTCGATGCAAGCTTTTGGTTGTAGGCGTGTACGCCACAGCTTGATCGTCCTGTCAATAACAACGTATTGAACGTAACCCTAATGTAAACAAACTCTGACGTCATAATGACGTTACACTGAATACACAGGTGCAGACATCACAATAAGTGCGACGGTAAGTAATGCTACAATAGTTCAGTGTACAATATCTCGTTCAAGTCCATCAACAACAAACTGAATTGAGTGTGATTGAACCAAGGGGTGTCACTAATTTTGGGACACCCTGTACGTAATATTAATGTAAAAAAAATTGTGACTTGTTACTTGATGAGTAATTGAGTATTAATTAGTTATTGTCAGTTGGTTCATGCTGCTATTTATAAGTGATGATGGCCAGTGCGGTAGTGCTGTGTCGAATGTAACTTGATAACTTTGTTATTTTGGCAAATTTATCACTGTTGTATATTATATCGGTGGTAGGCTACTTTTCATTATTTGTGTACAACCTTTGATTCTCACTGCAGATATTCAGCAGAGACAGATTTTTGCACTTTGCTAACTTATTTCTAAGCGTGACAGTAATTTAACAACGCGTCGCTTTCTTCCGTATTAGTGTGTTAAACATTTTTTACTCTCGAAAGCAGCTACTGCTTTCAGCGCGTCTTAGCCATCGCAATTCTGTCTGTCCGACTGTCCATCACACGGGTGGATCAGTCAAAAATGGTGCAAGATAGGATCACCAAATCTTCATCGTCGGCTGCCTGGAAGACTCTAGTTTTAGAAACCGTAAAGCTTTTCCATAAATTCGAAGGGGGTCACGGCGAACGAGGGTGCTAAATGAGATGGGGGTGGGCAAAATTTGCGATTTTTGGCCAATAAGTCGCTGTATCTCAGTAACGGTGCGAGATAGGGCCTAGGTTACTATTAATCACTAATAGGAAGTCGTACACTGGCTCTCGATTGGCACTGAATTCAATGACCTTAAATGACCTTGAACGCCAAAATAGGGGCCTTTATGGATTTTTTGGCGATTTTGGGCTGCGACACAAGTCTATATCATTCACAAGGTGGTGCCACGGAACTATCGTTATGCGATCCAGATACAGAGTTTGGTATTTGTTTATTAACTTACGTCAACACCCAAATTTTCAGCTAAACTACAAAACCGGAACTGCTATAAACTTTCGCGCATCTCGTGAGCATTATCTCAAATTTCTTGTTCTATCTATTTCGTTATTACTTTTATGCTAGTAAGTTAATGTTTTTGTTTTTTCATGCTATTTTTATGTCTGTTATGTCAGTTATATTACAGTAAATCACTGAAGCATCTGTTCTCATGTTTAGTGCGTGTTGTGTAAGTAGAAATGCACTTACAAAAGTAAGCTGTTCTTTGATTCTTTATTCTGTTTTTCTTCGAGAATAAATTTGAAGGAATCGTTTGCTCCTACAAAGCCAGCCTTTACTTTGTGTTGTTATGTATTATGTTTATCAGAACATTTCAAATGGTCATTTTTACTCCTCGCGCGCTACGTTCGTAATGTAGCGAAAAGGAGTATATGAGATCAGTGTAATATTGAGGACCGACCGACCGACCGACGACCGACCTCTGTTCCTGGAAGAGTTTTCCTGGAAGAACTTCAAACGGCCATATTTCCATAACGGTGCTAGATAGACGCATCGTCACTATGGATGGACCACCCATACGAAGTCGACCACCGCGAATCGAATGGTCACGTGACCGATGACGTCACGTGGCCCCAAATGGTCAAGGTCGCGACCCTAATCTAATCTGTTTAGAGCGATTTTCACGAATTACTGCACTTATTTTAACTGCGGAAGTAAATGTCGTTTTTGAGTGCTATGTTATCTTTATGACTGTTGTTTTGAACGAACGACGTTTTGAATGTGAAGACGACATGCGAGATTGAATCCTAGACTGAAATTTGAAATAAGTCGTTCTGTAGGGCCTAGGCTTATACGTATCTGCAGATTTTCTTGTTCAGTGATTTTACTGCACTCAGTTCTCAATTTTAATTGATCTTCTCACCAACTCCTTTTTATTTATTCAACTCGGTTTGTGTTTTTCGTATGTTAATAGTTTCCTTTCGAATTGAAGATTTTTAAAAAATATACAAGGGTACGTGTTGCATTGTCACATATTGTGAGTATATTCGTCGTTGACTGCTTATATGCAATGTTGGTTCAGCGACCGGAACGACGACGTGTGGCTTTGTAAAAAGACCCCGTAAAGCAACAATTTTTGGCATTTTTTTCTAATTAATTAGAATTGGAATTAGATTGCTGAAAAGGCCAATTAATTAGAATCAGAATTGGTAAAGTTCAAAACTAATTAATTAGAATGGGCATTTGTTGCTTCATAATCAATAATTAGAATTAATTAATTAAATAATTAGCTAACTCATTACAGTCAGTTTAATTAATTGCTCATCTAGTACTACTTGATTCAGGCATACTTTGGCTGTCGAGACAAAAAAGCTAATGGAACGGAAAAAACTGTCAATTAAATTTCAAGCAGTAGGCCTAAACACCAAAATATGAAAAGAATATAGTGGCTATGTCCGAAACAATAAATAAGCTGACAAAACGCGTGCAACTTGTGAAATTCTGAGTAGAAAGAGAACGCCAAAAATACGCAGTAACATAAAAGCAGGCTAAATAGCGCTGGTATTAAATGTAGGTAGGAGCGCATTAATTGTATCCGTGATTATTTCTTCATTAATTTTACACAACGCGATCAGCACACTGTTTCACCTAGGTTCGAAGTGTAGGGTCCACACGCATAAACGACGGTCGCGTCATTTCGAACCGTACATGAACGACGAGATAAGATCACGACATGCAGTGACGTAGCCATACAGGGAGAGCACGGATGCTTGTCGTCTTCCTCGTCGTAAATATTCACCGTGGATCCAGTGTCTACACATTTTCCCGAGTCTTTCGGTGAAAGAATTTTGAAATTCGGTCACAGTTTGGCAAAGATATGATGAATAATGCAAGAGGTTGTTTTATTATCGTAGACCGTGTAGTGTCTGCAGCTTATTTGGATAAGCCCCAGGCCTCACCTGCGTCGGGGGCTCTGCCCCTGAACCCCGCTGAGAACTTCCATTTTCAAGCTTTCTTTTTTGTCCTTTTGCCCGCCCCTCTCCCCCTTAGCAAATAGTGGGCCACGCCCCCGGTCACGTGGCAGTGTTTTTGCGTGGTTCGGCGTCCTTGCGACGTGATCGTCTGTGGCCGATGACTGCGAGCAGTTCCGACAGCGTCGACGGACGATGCTGTCCCGTCTTGACGCAGACAAACGCCTTGCACAGCCAGACCAGGAGGAACGCGTTGACGAAGACAAGGACGCAGATGACGACCAGGCAGACGGTGACAACGACCACGTCGACGTTGACGTCTGGAGGTGACGTCAGAAGGCAGCGCCGAGCGTCGTGCGACGGACTCAGTCCTTGCTCACAGACACAGACGTGCCGTGACGCGTCACAATGGCTGGACCCGTCGACCAAACGACACTCGGACGTCTTGATGCACGGGCTGCCCATCAAACCTGCAGTGTGCAGTGCCGTGCAGTCGGTGATAGGTTAGGTCTGTACGCTGTATTAATAAAGGCCCACCTGCGATATAGTGTTGCAAAACATTCCTGCAACTTTTAAATAACGTTTTAGTTTACATGTAAGGCCTAAGCCACGGTCCACGCCAGTCAACTGGCTACCGCACGAAACCGATCGAAAAATCGTCAAAAAAGAAACGAAAAACGAAGTCGAAGAATAACAGAGTCGGCGACAGCATAAATGGTGCCCATCACTGGCAGATACCTGCAGCTTATGATGAGCTCGGATTGACTGCTTCGCAAAATCAGTCCCGGCATTTTTTTAAATCCAGGTGTGGCTGTTTGACTTTATAGTTGGTAGGGCCTAACATTGTTGTTCGCACCAACCAAGTTAAACAGCGCCGGGCTCTGTTATACCCCGTTTACACGATCAAGCAATCATCAAGCAAACATTGAGCAATTAGAGCACGCGTGCACGTGTAGTGTATTTTGAATGCATTTGCTGGATGTTTGCTCGATGATTGCTCGATGTTTGCTTGATCGTGTAAACGGGGTATTAGTGCCACTGCTTGTATGGGCGGCCATCGCAGACGGATAAACCATCTCGGTATGTACAACCAGCTACCCAGGTCAACTCAGCCTGGCCATCCCTCCGTGGGTAGGTGCAGTGAGTACCAGCAAAAACTGGGACAGAAATCTAATCTAAATCTGAAAACAATTTGATATAGCGCCATTGTCACAAAGTTCAGTGTGAATCGGAAGCGCTGCGTTGCCGCTGACTTGTCCTAGGTGTCGAGGTAGGCGGCGGCAAAAACAGGCACACCAAGCGATGCACTAGCCAAGGAACCCTCGATTTAGCTGTAACCGTGGTCTCGCAGTGTAAACTAGTGTAGGGCTAAGAAAACGGAGATCAGCGCTGCCCTGTGTGCCGTACGGCTCGGGAAGGACTCACGTGCTCACTTTTACACGACTTTCTGTAGTGCGGCGGACAAACAGTCTGTACTAGAAAGAACGGACGCATGGGACACTGAAACTGGGAAGGACAAATGGACTCTAGAAAGCAACAAATGTCTTTTTGTTTGTTATTATTTTCATTATTGTTCACAGTCATTGGTTATAGTTATCATAGATGGCCAATTGTTTGAGATTGCTATTGTATTGGTTGCGACAGATAAGACAAATAAACTTCTCTCTCTTTATTTATCCCTCCCAGCAGAACGAGAAGAATCCACAGGAAGAATCTATCATACGTGGTAGACATTCGGTGCCTATGCGGTTGCTGTAGAAGCCGGCCTTGCAGCGACAGACGCCGTCGACGCACTGCGAATGCTGGACGTACTCGTCGCAGAAACAGCAAGCGTGTGCCGTGTCACAGCGCTGACCAATCGTCTTCACTGCACCATATGATAACACAACAGCATCACTGGCACTGGCACAATTCAGAAAGCGAAGGGACATTGCTAGACTCAGTGATGAAGGAATTAGTAATGCGTACAGAGTAGCACTTGAACGACATCTCGGACAAGCAGAGCCATCACAAGACTTGGACGAAAACGCG
>Ga0209367_1012650_pt1 | contig 10986 bp, 8 predicted proteins | sample WorMetLIZISLAND2_FD_187412 | JGI IMG/M metagenome (GOLD analysis project Ga0209367, IMG submission 187412) | Marine gutless worms symbiont microbial communities from Max Planck institute for Marine Microbiology, Germany - Olavius geniculatus... ... | reverse complement strand
GCTCCGCCCCAGACCCCCATTATAGGCTCGCGCTCCACGCGCTCGCCATGGCCCCGGCCACTCCTTGCTCCCCCAACTTTCAAACACTTCCAAACGCCCATGTTCTTACGTGGGCGTAGTCACAAGAGGTGAATTAGCCCTCAAAGGTCAAAAATTGAGGCTGGAAGCCGAGAACAAAAGTGAACTTCTTCGGTAGGGGCCGGTCGCCGGGGCGCAGCCCCGGAAGCAAACGCTTTTTGGGACTCGAAAACCCCTTAAAATGCATATATTGAGTATAAATTTTATTAGTTTTACTGCACAAATTTATAACGCCTTGCATGAGCAAGGAAAAAAGGGCGACATTGGCATCTTGGGAGGGCATGACCCCTTTGCCCCTCCCCCTAAATCCGCCTAATATGTAGGGAAAATGTAGGCTAAGTAGCCTAAGTCTTATAGGTTGCGGCTTAAGCGTGGTTTCCATTCAACACAACGTACACAACGCAAAAATAGAGACCGTTTCTACCCTTGCGTTTTAACCGTTTCGTCAGCTGCGTCCGTTGCATTTGCTGCGTTGGGTCATGGTGGAAACCACACTTCATCGCAATACGCTAAAAATACCGTACCATTGCTGTCAAATAATTTACCTACAGATCAGTCGTTTTATCCGCTAATCGCAAGGTGGCGCCACATTCAATCACCCAACTGTAGTTTTATTTGTTAGTTATAGCAAGGAATAAAATTCGTAAAAATGAGCATTAATTAATTAATGCTTTTCGCAGTTATGAGAGAAGAAATTCTCACAAACTTAAGTTCTGCTAATTTTGACTACATCGCAACAATAAAATGGACACCAGTAAGATGGGCAGAAAATTTTTTATAAGATGCGCTCCTTCGATAATTCTCCAGTGATGATACACATGCTGTCATTGTTATATTTCTTCATTCTCAGACCTTTCCACGCCTGACGTAAGGCGACCTACAGTAAGCCAGTCAATCTCACGGACTGACGAATAAAACGACTTGTCAAAAACTTTGTATGTCTAACAAAGTTTTTGTCAAGTCGTTTTATTCGTCAGTCCGTGAGATTGACTGGCTTACTGTAGATGCCTTACGTCAGGTGTTGAACCTACATTAGTAACTAATGTCACCATTCACAAACCTTTCAAAATTCCAGCCGAAATTAGAACAACAGTAATTAGGTATATACCCGACACCAAGATTAACTCAACCTTCCATCCGTCTGAGATAGGCAAATCAAGTACTGGTTGGTCGAACTAAGGTTGAGGGGGGCACGTTTCCCTTGTCGGATGGCAGATAATGCTGTCTGATTCCATATGGCAGGTGACGCCCCGGCTTCACAGCTCTGAGATGTTTTTTTTCATGAAGAGCTATGTACCGTTTGAATCTTTAAACCGGTCACACGTTTCAGATCTTCTGCAGATTTGCGTTAGCGCCCACGATCAACGCAGCCCTATCAAAAGAATAATCAATAACTCAGTTAACCGGAACTGACTTGGTGCTGTCAGATTGGTCATGATCGCCTCCAATGACTTTGAGTCGACTCAGAAAGTGAAGGCTTGTCAGAGCGTAAGAGTTTATGACAGTCAGCGAGCCGGTGATCTCTTCAATAGCACCCAGTGACGATTGTAAATCAGTCTCTGACACACCTACCACCAACAGTGACAACAATAACAACAACAACAACAACGACAACAACAACGACAACAACAACAACAACAACAACAACAACAACAGTGGTGGTAGTAGTCGTAGTAGTAATAGTAGTGAGTAAGTAAGTAAATAATTCATATAGCGCGTAACTTATGTTATCTGTGCGGTCTTGCTGCATTTTGAGTACTGATGGACATTATATTACATCCTTAAGTCTTAGTTAAGTTTTAGTTAAGTTTTATTATTTCTTTGCTGTTCATTTCTTGTCTACCGTATTACGGTGAATAAAGATGTGTGTGTGTGTGTGTGTGTGTGCGTGTAATCTGTAACAACCCCGAGCATCTGAAAGTAGGTAAACAGTGTGAACTGCATTTGAGAGTGTTCGGCAGAGCGTTCCAAGTAGATGGACCGGCATGTACAGCAGCACGGCTTCCGTAGGTTGTCATCTTGATCCGGGGAACCTGCAGCTGATCACGTAACAAACAGTGAACCACATTCAGCACAATAACATGTTAAAAACAAAAAAAAACCTACCATTTGTGAAGACTGAAGACCGGAATGTACTGAATGTTATTATGTAACCGTGATTATGGTATAGATTGAAAACAGGACTAAACGCAATTTGCCCATCAGAAATGCATCATATATTAGTAATTTTCTATGTTTATTTTTAATAAGAACAAAAACGCGACATTTAAAATAAAACAAAAGCATTTTTTAAAAACATAAAAAAATTAAAAACTAAAAAAAATTTTAAAAACATTTAAAAATTAAAAAAAAACATTAAAAACATGTTTTTCAGACTTTTATAAAAACAAAAAAAAATGTTTTTACATTTATGGTTTACTTTATAATGCGTTTTTAGAGACGTGGCTTTAATCAAAAAGTTAACGATTAAAATGTCAAATTTCATTAGTGTTGCGCAAAGTTTTCAGCTTTAATTCAATGCAGTTATCGCTTGTCAAAAGCAGAGATCGAATGCATCTTACTGCGGCCGGAGAGTTGGATGGCCAAGTCACCGTTAATAATGGCGCAATCAGTCAATTCGTTGACGTTAGACATACTCGCCACGTAACGACCTGCACACACTGGCGATCCACACACACACATATAGAGAGAGTACAGTAAGTACTATGCCATTCTACTATACTCTGACAATCTTAAACATTAAGTGTTATCATAAAAAGAGCCATAGTGTTTTGGTGTTATGACAGGAAATCCCATCGCAGATTTACGGAGCGTTACCTGCCATATTACCCGACAAACAGGATTGCACAGCCACCCGACATAGGTGAACGTGCCCCACCTTAACTCAAGCCAAGCAGGCTGGTGTAGCGGAAAATTTGTCGCACCGGAAAATTATTCCCACACGCAGCAGTACGGGTTAGGTTTAAGATTAAGGATAGGGTTAAATTTAGAGTTAGGGTTAGGGTTAGGAGTAGGGTTAAGATTAGAATTAGGATTAGGGCTAGGGTTGAGGTTAGGGTTAGGGTTAGTGTTAGGGTTAGCGTTAGTTATATTATGATAATATGGAGGTGGGAAGAATTTTCCAGGTGCGACAAATTTCCCACGACACCGGTACACAATTTACCCACCCCAGAAGGATGAAAAACTGAGTTGGCCTGTGAGCTGGCTATATACCAATATGGTTTACGTGTCCGCAGACAGAGAGTCATACATCCCAGTACTAACCACTTGATAACGACTGACAGATACACCACCAAACCAAGTTACGTTAACATAAAAAGCTTGGGTATATAATGCATAATGCACCATCGTTCGTGAAAAACACAACAAGAAGCCTAGCTGCCGCTAGGATAGCAGACAGTACTGGTTGTTATTAACCTTCAAGGTCATCCAAGGTCGATGATTTTCATGTCATTTGAAAGCCAATATGCGACTTCCTATCAACGATCAATAGCAACCTAGGCCCCATCTCGCACCGTTTAGCCACAATACATCCGTGACAGACGACAGACGAACAGACAGACTGACGACAACCATGACAACAGCTCGACCTTTACTTAAGTACGGTCGGCTAAAATGACACCCAATTACCCATATGCAAACACCTTACCCACTCAGGGCACATTTCATGACAGAATATGCAGAACAAAGATTGGCGAAAATTAATTATAATCTTGCAAGTAGTGCAACCTGTAGCACAGCGACATTAGTAAAAGCAACAAATTGATCTGACTCTGGTTATTTTATGGGCCATCGAAGTGCCAGACAGTTAGGCATACTGCTTATCGTCAGAGTTGCTTTATCGTTAATGCTAGTGTGTACTGATCGAAGGCGACGTTTGCGATATGTTAGCTCAAAATTACGTTTGTCAACTTGTTGTGTGTTCACTTTGGCACTGCGCTTTTGACGAATAAAATTTAATATAAATGATTACAGTGGCAGCTTGGTGGCGTAGGCCTACCTAACATGTTGTGTAAAAAGTAAAGGTAAAGGTAAAGGTCGTCAATTTGTATAGCGCATCGTCGCGAGCATGCGCACGCCTCTAATGCGCTTTCGTCACTAACCAGAGCCACCTGCCGCACGGCCACCGTGTGCAGCCTGCAGACACAGGCTGGCACAGCGCCCGGTGGCTAGGCAACCCCAGTCAGCTGTACCAAGGTCCCCACCTTTCGTAACCCATGTTTATGAGTTACTGCTCATTTTACCGTCCCACGGAGGGTAGAAGATGGTTTACCTGCCCGCAGGCAGTCACCCATCGCAGTACTAACCGGGCCCGGCGTAGAGTAAATTTGTTTCAGCCGAAACGCATTACCAACTACACCACGCCACCAACGAAGTTAATAAAGGCGGGGCTGGGTCAGTACTTTGATGTGTGACCGTCGGCGAATGGGTAGATCATTTCGGTATTCAACCAGGCACCCATATCAACTCAGCCTGGCCGTCCCTTCATGGGTAGGCACAATGAATACCAACAAAAACTATGAAGCAAACAAGCACACTACGCAATGCACTAACCATGATACCCGTAGTTTTGCAGTGTAAACAGGCGTCTGGTTGATGGCTAAGGAAATGCAGATCAACGACGGCGCCGTGGACTTTAAAAGTAAACAAAACAGAAAGTTGCGATTTTCCCAGAAACAGTGCAAATTTTCTACAAAATGCAGACAGATAGCTAACATAAAAACTCGACAAGGTACTCATAATTTCAGTTGTGGCCAAACATGTTACCAAAAAAAGAGTTTTTGCCACAATTTTTGAATTTTCGGGAAATATTCCGACAAAAAACTGCCGACAATTTTCCAGCAGCTTTAATTTACGGGAAGGTGCAATTGACCTCCTGTTCCCAGGCAATAACGCCGCTGGAGATCAGCGCCGTCCTATGGACCTTTTGGCTTAAGAATGGCTTTACGTACGTTTTACGCAGACCGAGTTCTGACCTTTAGGACATGAGTCAAGGCACTTGATACAGCGATGCGAGTCGTTGTGAGCGACCGAGTAATTAGCAGATGGACAACTGACGTCACAGACCCAGTCATCGCGAACCTTCCACGCCTGCTTCCGCAGCACACCGTCGCCAACGACAGACTCCATCGACCGACATTGATGCTCTGTAATGCACCGCCGGCCGCGGTACTACGACAAACATCGATAACGCTGGTCAGGATACGAAGACTGTATTCGACTAAAAAACAGCATGACTGCGCATGCGTGAGTTTGTCGCAGTCGTAATTTTTAGTCAGCTGTAGTGTACTAGTTTTTGAGCTCGAGAACGAAAAGTGACTTTGACCTCTGATCTTTTTGTGGTGTATCGAGATGCACTAAATTTGAAGTATCTACGATTTTTGGATTTTTATTCATAAAAAAATATGTCGAAGACAGGGGAGGCGCCAAGGATCGCCCCGACAGGGGGACAGCATTCCCGACGGGCAAGTACGCCATGATATATGCACTGTGTCCGAAAAAAGTAAGTCCCTGCACATCGTACAATAAAAATCTCAAATCAAAACAAATCTGAATAAAATTCTGTGCACTTAGTCATGAATGAATTGCTAAAGAGACTGCTGAATTTCGTTCAAAAATATCGTTACTTAGCGGAGTTATTAATTGTTGAATATCGATAACGAAATAGCTCTGTTACCAATATGCCGTTAGATAAGTAAACCCCTCTGTTAATGTACATTGCGTAACTCCAAAAAAACAACGTTTGATTTCGACAAAGTTCTACGTTAACAATGCACCATCTATTGGCAATCAAACTGTCAAATTTCAGTTACATTTGCCAAAGCAAACAACAGTTTTTGTGAGGTCACCCGAAAGCACTTCAGTTTCAGCCTGTCTTTGCATCTGGTAACAGAGATGTTATCGATAATCAAAAATATTAATAACTCAGTTAAAAAATAATACATTTAACAAAATGTGGTGGTCTGTTCAGCAATTTGATTAAAATTAGATGCAAAAAATTTTCATCAGATTCGTTTAGGCCTACACTTGACATTTCTATTGTACGATGTCTAGGGGAGTAAGCTTACTTCTTTTTCCGGACACGGTGTATTGACTCTGGTGTCCCTCCCCCTAGTTATAACCACGGCGCCACTAAATAGCACACACCTAAATCCAGCACTGCATCTGACGATGAAAATGACAGCGATAATGATGATGATGATGATGACGATCGGTGTCGTGTACCTTGTACAGTCCTGGCGGACATGACGTCAGACACTGTCCGTCGTGACTGACATGACGACAGACGAAACAGTCGCCGCTTGTGGAACCATTGCAACCTCCTAGACACTCGGCGTGACAACAGCGTACACGTCCGACACCGACATCACTGTAGCACGAGCCATCACACGCCTCAGGACACACTGATCAACATATTACACATTTTACACTGGAATACATTACAGCTGATTAGACATAACGTAAGCGTCTAACGCCACAAGCCACTCCTTTTTTCTTTCGTTTTCCTGTCCCCTTTCTTTTTCGCGAGCTTTTCCTTTTACCCCGTTCGCTGTCAAAAAAATTTCCTCAGGGGATGAAGAAGTGATGTAAACTCCTTTACTGTCAGCGTAACAGCGTGGCCAGATACGGTTTTTGTTGTGTGCAAACTGGAAATGTCGGCATTAGCCAAACGGGCTACAGGCAATTATTTTTTTGTCAAAAACAAAATTTTTAATGAAATTCTAACATTACTGTGCAACTAGTTTCATCCGATAAAACACGCGACAACTTGGTGAGTAAACGAATTCCAATCAATCAATCAGTGAATCAATTGATCACTATTGATGCGCGAATAACAATAAAGACAGCGGTGCATCACAATGTTCGTGTTTGTTTCAAATATAATAGCGATGTTAACAGTGGCTTCTATCTTTATACCTGATGGTCGCAGTTTGCGCCTCGTGAAAATAGGGGAAAGTTTTGTTAAAGGTGTAGATCAAAACTGTTCCACTATTTTACTGGGAAATCTACGCCTTTAACAATATACTTTCCCCTTGTTCACTGGGCAAAAAAATGTGAGGAAGGAACGCAACGAAAAAAGATGACACAGTACTGTACAGGAAAAACGTAAGGAGAAAAGGGTAAAGGGCTGGCGGATGAAAAGAAAGGTGGGAAAAATAAAGAGCCCGAAAAAGAAGACTCAAGCCCGAAATTGTTGGAAACTTGCGCCCGATTTCAATTGCAGATTTAGGGAAGACCGAAGCCTCTGAATCCTAATAGCAATAAATGTACAAAACATCAGTTTATGCACTTGTTAACGGCGACATGCAATGACTGACACGTTAAAAACAGCAGAAATCATAAAAAGGTGATACCAGTCACCATCACATTGTCTAACTGTCAATGTGCTGCTGAATAATATCAGTCAGTTGTTCAGTGGACGACATTCGATCGCACGTTTCCAATCTGTTAATTCCTGTCATTTCATGCTTCGAAGCACAGACACGGCGTCGTAGGGATGACACAGTCGATTCTGTATCTGCTCGTAAGGCAACTGAACTGAGCAGAGTTTCCGATGATAAAAAGCTACACATTATAAAGATTTAAAATACTGAACGGAACTGAAGTGTGTTGGACGGACCTGTCTGGCAGTGCCTTTGGTTCCAGCAGAGTTGTCTGAAGTGAGGAGCTCCGGAGCTGATGACGTCACTGGGACACGCGCGACTGACAGGACAGACATCTACACACTCGTAGCTCGGCTTGTTCCACTGGATCCTCGAGTAGCTGGAATCATCTGCCAGTATGTGCTGCCACGACACCGTCTCCGTGTAACACAGCTGAGGGTTCTTCTCAATTCTACGCAAAAATACACACACCGTAGGCTACAGTATTTGCGTAGCCAGAAATGTGTATTGGGGGAAGCTCTCTTTTCCCTCCCTTTTCTTTCCTCTCCCTTTCCCCGGACCCCTATTCTACGTCCTTGTACCTTTTTTTTCTTTTTCCCTTCTTTGCCCCGTTTAACAAAAGTCCAGTGGTATGTCCTCAGAAAAAAATGAAAATAAAGATGCCCGTATAAGTGAGTTTTAAAGCACCGTGGACTGAACATCACCATCTTTACAAACCAGGTTTTTGAGCGAAAGTGCGAAACGTTCGAATTCTTATTTGGGGAGGCTGGGCCCTTGCCTTCCTCCCTCGTTGCCGTTACAGTCAGCCTACTACAGTGTATAATGCGTTAAAAATCTAGATACGCTTTTTTGTTTTAAACGTTTTCTGTTAAGTTTAGGCCTTCATTGAAATCGCAAAGCAAGCATACTTTGACGCCAATACGCACTGTGGTACAGCCAGTGCTGAAAAGTACCCAATTTGAGTACTTGGTACAAAGTACAAGTAGGCCTAACTGGCCAAAAAGTTACTCCGTTACAAAGTAAAAGTAACTCCCAAAAAAGTTACTCAAGTAAAAAGTAAAAAGTAGTGGTCGAAAAAAGTAAAAGTAAAATATTCATATTCTTGTCTTCTTACAAACGTTATCTCAATAACACACCATGCTGATTAGGGTAAAGGGGGGTATTTTCGCCACCATAAGCTATTTTGGGTAATTGTAACGAAACGTGTATTGAAATAATTATCGTTCTCACAGAGTTAGCATGTACAAAAGTTATAGCAACTAAGTAGCAGGTAACTACATATAAACATGTAAACATTTTAGCAGAATAAAGTCGAAAACAGTATAGTATTAATGGCGAAAATAGACGCACCCTGAGGGTATTTTCGCCACTAAATAACCAACGAAAATATCTTAAATCTTATCTGCAATTCTGCAACGAGAGCAACGATTTTTTGCACCTTTTTCCTGCTTTCTCATACGAGGTGGTGTTGGAAAGGCTATAAGAACAACAACAATTATAAAAAGATTAAGAACAATGACGCCTGCTACGACGCTGATGACTATAGGGCAAGTGCGAATATTTTCGCCACCATAAGCTGATTCGGGTAACAGTGTAATTGTGAGACTTTCGAAATAATTAGTTTTCTCACACAGTTAACATGTGTAGAAGCATTAGCAACTAACTAGCAACTAAATACCTGACGCTTTCCGCAGAACAAAGGGCAAAAGCCGTATAGTAAAAGTGGCGAAAATACCCTAGAACAAAGTGGCGAAAATAGCCGCAATACGGGTCATCACAACTGTGGACGCATTGCAAAAAAATTACTTACTACTTACCATGACGTATTCCATCTGTGATAACATCTAAGTTTGTACTGTCAAACAACAGCAAACTATCACAATAGCATCACACTGATGCTAGCAAAATGTTCGTTTTCGTCATCATGAAAATTACATAATCACTGCATATTATAAAACTTTGCTTTTTGTTACAAAGAAAATGCGCTGGAAGTCGATAAAATACCAAAGCATTGGGAGTGGGAGGTCTGCAGAATTGAAAAGGAACATGCATAGAATACGCATATTAACATAGATAGCACAACTGATAGTGGCGAAAATACCCACCCTGGCGAAAATACCCCCCTTTACCCTAATGCACAAAAATAGATGTTCTTCAAATAAACTAGGCCTATTGAAGTTCAAACGTTCATAAGTCTCTTGGTAATGGAAATTAATAAGGAGACTAAAGCCAACAGACCAAAACAGATGTTTCTAACTAAAGCAACAGACTCAGTTAACTAACTCACTCTAACTAATTGACCCAGTGACTGCGAACTGACAAGGGACTACTCGAGTCATAAATTTTTACTTGTAACGCAAGTATTTGAAAATGCAACGAAGCAAAAGTACAAGTAACCGCTCAAAAAGTTACTCCGTTACAAGTAAAAATAGGCCTACTTGACATTATTCTTACTTCGTTACAAGTAAAAAGTAATACTTTTTAATACTTTTTACTTTTTACTTGTAACGAAAGTATTTTTACTTCGTTACCGAACAGCAAGTTGGGTACAGCGCTGCATTTGGTTTTGCCATCTGGCGAATGCCGTAAACACGAACAAGTTCATTTTAGCATTCGAAATTAAGTAATATAAATGTATAGTATAAAAAACTTAAATTATCGAAAATCAATTTCAGAATTTTAAACACTTTTATGCAAACTGTACCTTGTTAATATTGTGCGGTATATCAATACACTTTTTAAGTCTTTCATAAAATTAATGACACCAGCTAAACTCTGTCTTTTTTCGTTCTAAGTTCTGTTTCTTTCGTCTATGCTCTGTCGAGGACTAAGACTTGGGACGAAGACTTGGGAGTTGGGACGTGAAGTTTTGTGATTGCATGATTTCTATTAGAGCTGGGAATCGAACCCACAAATTTAAGTTCGGGTTCTGTTCGGCACGGTTACTTTTGAAGTTATGTTCAGTTCGGGTTCGCTTGGTGTTACAGTTCGGATTCGGTTCGGTTCGGTCAGTCTTTTTATGTAAAAAAATTTCCTTTAAAAATGCAAAGATCTAATCTGAGAATTCTCATTTTGCATACATTTATGTGCAAAACTAAAGTTTTAAGCACCCACAATCTTTTCTCGCAAATTTCCGGCTGTGTGTCAGTCAGAATTCTGTCTCAAATCTGCATTGTTTGTCGCAAAATTGCCACTTCCTGGCCCACCTATACTTTTCAACCTACGATGTCATTGTACAACAGCTATAGGCCTATTATGTCCTTTGGTTGATTGACTGACTGAAGACTGATTTGTAACACAAGAATTATTATCACAGGCTGAACGGTAGTTCAAGCCCTGTGTTAACGGCGACTTCTCTTTCTTATGGGGAATCCAAAAATTCGACCCCCACAGAATCAAAACCCCTGACCCGATTAAGATAAAATTTGGCTCGGTTGATTACGTCGCCGAGGGGACCCGTCATGCAAAATTTTATGCAAATCCCCCCAAGGGGGGCTTCCCGGCAAATGGGTGAAATATACGA
>Ga0209367_1012649_pt1 | contig 10986 bp, 7 predicted proteins | sample WorMetLIZISLAND2_FD_187412 | JGI IMG/M metagenome (GOLD analysis project Ga0209367, IMG submission 187412) | Marine gutless worms symbiont microbial communities from Max Planck institute for Marine Microbiology, Germany - Olavius geniculatus... ... | reverse complement strand
CAGTGGCACGAAATTTTGTCACGATAAACTAGAGACCTTGGGGCAGTCCACGGTGAAGATTTCGTGATCCTAGCTTGCACCGTTTTGATACAGCTCACGAGTGTGACAGACGGACGGACGGACGGACGGACAAATGGACGGACGCCCAGACGATGGCAAAGACGCGCGAAGCATTCTGCTTTCGCATGTAAAAAAGCAATCCTGTAAAAACTCAGCTTTCGCACATTGCAAATCAAAAATGGCCAAAATAAAACCCATTTGTGTTAAGAAAATCATGGATCATGTGCAGTGGCATGCAGTGCACAAAAACATTGAACTAAAAATTACAAATGACATTTTGTCTTTTAGAGGTCAAACAGAATAAAATTCAGTATGCTTCTTGTTAATGTTCAGTTTCTGCTGATTTTACAACTTAGCAGAAACTCCAATCAAGCCAAAAAATGGTTCGCAAAATAAACTTAGAATTTTTAGAGTTAACATGACTAAATATTTTTTTTATAAAAATCTGTCAATTATCTTTATTCTTAGTTTTTATACTATGAGATGTTTTCTGTTAACATTTGATACAACAATCTGACACTGAAGAAAATTCGGACTTATTTCTTAATAAGAACAATTACGTCAACATTTCTTTTGTTTTTCAGAGAAACTATATTTTCTTCATCATTTCACTTTCACAAAACTGTATTTTAAATATTTTTGTTTGCTTTTTTCAAACTACTTTTCAAACTAGTATTGTTCAAACTAATTTTTCCTTTCTCTTTTTTCTCTCTTTTCCCATTTCATCATTGTTTTTTCATGACCCATCCAATTTTCTGTCACTTTTCAATTTCTGTCACATACCAACTAAGTGTTAGTTTTGCAGCACAGTGACAGAATATTATACTTCAACACAACTAAATAACCTCGTCGACCAAAGTTGCTGGATTGAAATTCGTCGGGAACGGCCTCCCGTTGGCTCTACAGATACTCATCAGCAGCTGCGACAATTGGTCGTATTTGCCGTGCACTGCCAACCAGCGCGGTGATTCTGGGATCAGGAATCTGGAGATAACGGGCCGACAATTACTCACACAAACCTAGGCTAAGCACACTGTGGCGGGGTTTACCTGTCGAGGACATGGCAGATCGAAGTGATGACTTTGAAACCAACTGCTGGAAGAAACCAGTTTGACTTCAGGCTTCTCGAAAGAATATCACACGACTGAAAATGCTTCGACTGATGCTATGAACAAGTCAAATCAGTGGTCCAAGAAAATGTCAGTTGCTATGTCTGTCCAAAAGCCAACATCATGCATGATCTGTTTGACCGATACATGTACCAATGATACGGATAATGTTCGGCTCCTCGGTAAGATTTCAGGAAATTATTTTCCCGATGACATCCGCAGTATAGAAAGTAAATCAGACTGAACTCAATCTCTCTTCACAAGTAAGTAAGTTCATTGACACATTAGCGGCCATTAGCGGACTGACCTCCAAAACCCTTGGAAAACAGAACAAACAAACAGCCAGTGTTGCATGGCAACTAAACGCATCCACTTCCAATAGATCCGGAAGCTGAACACTGCATTCGCTCATCACATGAGACGACATGTTGAGTGCAACGACCAAACCAGAACAGTCCTACCTGCTCTCCAATATCAGAGAGATTGCTACCACATGTCTGGATAAATATACCAGACATATCTGATATGTCAAGAAACCAATCCACGGTTAGAACTGTCTGGTACCATGTCAAACGTCAGTGATAAAGCGTTTGGAATTTGAGAGGAAAAAATCGTTCTATGTATCCAGTAACGAAACATCCACACTCCACAGAATAATATCGGCAAAAGATTACTGTTGGCATAATCTGGATCTAACTTTCCAACAAAACCTTGCAAGAGACCTTAAAGAATACTTGACATATGCCTGTAATTGTGCCAATGGCAAAGCCAACCTCTCATTGTACAAGATAAAACCATTTTAGCACTTAATTAAATTTAAATTCTGCACATTTCCTAGTGACTTCTGCTTTTAGGCGGCGTGTATAAATCCGCTTTATTATTATTATTATTATTATTTCTTCTCCTTCCAAAACAAAATGACTGGTAAGTTACAGTATGAGTACAAAAATTCACCAAAAAACATGTTACGTTAGATTACATTAAAATGTTATTTGTGGTATGACAATTAACCAAAACAAAATTACTGTACACAGTACAGTAGCCTATTACAAAAGTAGCACTAAGTGCTATATTATAATCTAATAAGACACATACAATTTGTTTTGGTACTGCAATGCGTGTACTCCGACAGGGATGTGCACAAGACCTTCTGAGCCGAGACCGAGACGAGACCGAGACGTTCAAAATTTTGTCTGAGACGAGACCGAGATGAGACGTTGCAGCTTCCGAGACACTGGCCGAGACCTTGAAGCGCCTGAGACTCTTGAGAGTCTCGGGAGATTCATTCAACGTCTCACCGTCTGTTTTCCGTGGCGTATGGTGAAACACATTGACAATGAGAAAAATTATACGGATTAATTAACTCGCACCGTACCATGGTAAGCACTTTCTATTTTTGATATACTGGGTTTCTGCACTTTAGTTTCACAATTATCACTGAATAATTAACGGCTTGCACCACAAAGAATTGCAACTGCAGTGCTGCAGACATGAGCCATTATGTTTATCGCAATTTGCAGGCAACTGAAATTAGTAAACTACAGCTGATTATAGCCTTATACATCATCTACATTTGGCTGATAGTATTCATGCTGACATCATACACTTTATCTTCATTGCGACTAGATCATTTTATGACGAAAAAAGACTGACATGACATAATTGTGTTTTATGATAAATAAGTAAATGAAAAAGTAAAAACACTGTAAACGAATATGTCGAAGCCACAAATGTCATGCTGGTTAGTATCACTCTAACTGCAGCTACAGTACGCATGGCGCAGGCCTGCACAAAACGTCTCAACGAGACGCAATGGCCCGAGATGCGAGACGAGACCTACTAAGTTGAAACCAAGACGCATCGGTCCGAGACCGAGACGAAACCAAGACGTTTAGGATCTTGTCCGACCGTGGCGTTTGAGTCCTTGAGCCTTGGGTACATGCCCCCCACCTGCCCCCACAGGCAGGCTGAAAAAGCCCCAAAGTTGAAAATTTTGCATTACGGCCAATGGAGATTTTCACCGCGCCAGCCTGCAACGATTCGTGGTGCCATCTGGCGAATGACATCAAAATTCCCGCAACATAGTGCGAGTCCTTGGGCCTTGGGTACGTGCCCCCACCTGCCTTCACGGGTAGCCTGAAGGGGCGAGGGTTGAGTTGCCGGGTCTTCTTTCCCCACTGATTCTGTCAAGTTCATCTGTATAGTGCTCAGCTTCGTGGCGAACTAGCAAAGTAACCCGCCCGGCGGGTACTTTGCTAGTAATTATAATTGAAACAGACATGCATCAGGCTGACGCCATTGCAGCCAACATCCGATTCACATCGCTAATAAAAACTGAACAACAGCTTAAGCCTTAAACCTTACATAAGCAGTTGCCGAAGCCTAAATAATTGAGCTGAGCAATCTAAAACATTTCCGCAAAGTATTTTAACAAGTAATTTGAGAAAAGCTCACAAGACGCACGAAAGCCTATAGCAGTTCCTGTTCGCAGGTAATCTTAGTCTATCTCCATCCATTTCGTCGTAATTCACTCTTTTGCAGCCAAAAATCGCCAAAAAATCACGTTAAATCAATATTTTTGGGGTTCAAGGTCATTCAAGGTCATCGATGTTGATAAATTTAAAAAGCCTGTCATCAGTGCTTGTTATGATAAGCAGCACGTCTGTGCCTATCTGCAACCAGGTTCACGCTACACGCGATAATAGCGGTAAAATAACCACTTTTTAGGGGGTAGCTGTCTTTGACGCCCGCCTGCGCCGGCCTTCTTGAACCTAGGGGGTCGGGACTTGGACTGTTGAAATCTACGTTGAATGCTGAAAATTTCATACGCTGGTTGTCTTGGTCTATCTCCAGCCATTTCGTCGCAATTCGGTGTTGAAATGTGCGCTGCATCCAAAAATTGCGAAAAATTTACTAAAAACCTCTTTTTGAGGGGTTCAAGGTCATTCAAGGTCATCGATGTTGGTAAATCCAAAAAGCCTGTGCAACCGTTTTCACATTATTTGAGCCAATAATGGCAAAATGACGTATTTTTAGGGGTGTACCCCTCTTCGATGCTCTCGTTCGAGGGGAACCCCTGCACCCAGTGGCACAAAATTTTGTCATGATAAACTAGAGACCTTGGGGCAGCCCACAGTGAAGATTTCGTGATCCTAGCTTGCACCATTTTGATACAGATCACGAGTGTGACAGACGGACGGACGGACAGACAGACGGACAGACGCCCAGATGATGGCAAAGACGCGCGAAGCATTCTGCTTTCGCGTGTAAAAACTACCAACATAAAAAATAGTGTGTGCAAACTGTGCCAAACTCTGATATTAGCGCTCATACTCAAATACCCACACCACTGCATCAAACACTTAAACCTGCAAAAGATGTGTTCTAACTGGAACTCTTGGAAAATTCCAGTCCAAGACCGAAGACATTCCGCTTAACTTGTAAACTAAATACTCTCTGGTTTTGCACAAGAATTCCACCATATCTTAACCACTCTCTGTGCACAGAACTGACCAACAGCTGTAGCAGTGTATCAGTGGCAAACTGACACTTGACAACCACCAACAGTTGACAGTGTAACTGCCACACTGACACGACAGACTGACTGACTTCAACACTGCATAAGGCAGTCAGCATCATCCCATCGTCCCAAACTTGAAAAACAACCATGAATGGAGGCAACCATATACTGTCAGCACGATGCAGAGCTTAAGACAACAGTTCAGTAGAACTCAGGCAAATGACAAGACAAACTGGACCAAGAGGTCAGAAGCTAGCTGCCAGCCTTCTTTGAAAAGCAGCAAAACTGTCTTCATGGGCTGTCAGATGCAGCACTCAAAGAGCAAGGTAGATCATGGTTTACATCCACTCCAAGCCACTATAAATATTTATGCATTTCTAGGCAGAATGTTATTGTCTTAGCTGAGTGACATGATGTAACAAGAAATTTGAGCTAATGCTCACGAGACACGCGAAAGCCTATAGCAGTGCCGGTTCACGCAAAGTTAATATACAAATACCAAATTCTCTATCTGAATCGCATAACGATAATAGCGTGGCGCCACTTTGTGAATGATATAGTGTTGCAGCCCGAAATCGCCAAAAAATCCATAAAACCCCTATTTTGGCGTTCAAGGTCATACAAGGTCATTGAATTCGGCGCCAATCGAGAGACAGTGTACAACTTCCTATTAGTGACTAATAGTAACCTAGGCCCTATCTCACAACGTTACTGAGATACAGCGACTTGTTGGCCAAAAATCGCAAATTCTGCCCACCCCCCTCTCATTTAGCGCCTTTGTTCGGGGTGACCCCCTTCGAATTTATGGAAAAGCTTTACGGTTCCTGAAACTAAAGTCTTCCTGGCATCCGATGGTAAAGATTTGGTGATTCTAGCTTGTACCGTTTTTGACTGATCCACCCATGTGATGGACGGACAGACGGAAGGACAGAAATGCGACGGCTAAAAGGCGCTGAAAGCAGTAGCTGCTTTCGAGCGTTAAAATCAGCTAGTAAGCAGATATACATCAAGTCCGACTAATATGCCGATAGACAATGATATCATATGATCAATACTCTCCAGTGCTTTGTTCAGTTCACCCATGCTAATGTCCAAAAATAACAAAAATCGTCAGAAAGCTAAGTCTAAAGACTTCTGGTTCTCTCCTCGACGAGAATCGACCATACGTCAAACAGCCCAAAAGATGGAAGAGTTGAAGCTACGACTGTCCAGTCAAGTTTAGGTATCAAAGAAGCCTCAACACTGGTAGATCAACCTCTGCACTTCCATACTTCAGCAGTGACTCCAGTATTCCCATGACTCATAAAAGAGGGCCAGGGACAAAATAATTTCCTTTTAACGACAAATCATACCATGACAAAACAGGCAACATATGCAGTAATTAGAGTAAGATAAATGAAAAAGTTTCACGAAACAGATTCAGACACGTACATCACAATGAATGGAAATATCAGGTTTGGTGACGTAGCTGCAACCTGGTACCAGAACTCGTCGCGGAATGAGTACGCCATCAGAGGCTGTAGCATGTAGCCCAGAGAGAATGCCACCTGGATGGCGGTGCCGAGAGCAGGACGATAACGTTCTCCTACTAGCTCCATCACTGCAAGCAACAAGCTTCAGTCAATAAATCACAATTATTTCAAACAACTATACAGGCCCATATGACAAATGTTTATTGACAAAAATCAATCTGTTCCTATGACTAAAAAAACAGTACCATGCAAGAAATTCTTCCATCTGCTGAGGAACTACACTGTGTATGGTAAAAAAACTGACCCCCAGACAGTGTACAACCAAAATGTCGAATCTGAGTCAATCTAAATGAAATTTCGGGCACTTGATCCTTAGTAAATTCGCGTAGCTATCACCAAATTTTGTTGAAAAATAACATTTCTTAGCCGAGTTACAGCAGCTTTTGTGAGGTCACCTCAAAGCGAGAAGTGTCCAGTATTAGGCTACCATTTCTTCGAACAGACTCATAGGTTGAAACGTAACTTAATAAGTTGATAAATTCATCAAATTACAACCTTTATATACATTGTTGTTGTTGCCGTTTCGGCAACCGCTGCTGCCTTCGTCGGAACGACTGCCCAACAGTGTCCAACAGCCAAAATGTCAACAACAACAATGTATATAAAGGATGTAATTTGATGAATTTATCAACTTATTAGGCTACCATTTGTTTAATCCTGACAGTGTCCACGGCTTGCTGGGAAATTCCATGATAAACTTTTTAGCACCATACTCTTTCTCTCGTCTCAGCAGTTTAATTAAAACATGACTGCCTGCAGAAAACACCATTTTGGTATTGTTTACGTTATTTTGATTGCATCAACAAACGTCACTTCCACTTGAGCAACTGCAGTATGTAGCGCCATATTCGTAACAAAGTTATTTTGTTATCAATATTCAACATTTAATAATTTTAATAATTTTATTATGAAATAAAATTTTTCCAACGAAATTTAGTATTCGCTTCAAAAATTTATTGGGAATTAAGTGTATGAAACTATATTTACGTTTGTTCAGATTTAACATTTTTATTGCACGATGTTCAGCGAGCCAGTTTTTTTACCGGACATAGTGTAGTTAAAACTGACAAAAAATTGGTTTACCTGACAGTTGTTCAACAGTAACTGCACAGATTTTTATCATAGCATGTGAAGCTGTAAAATTGTAGTATTTCAAAAGCAAAATTCACCACCTATAATGCTAATGTTGCATATGGGGCTAGCTATCAACCAACTAATACAAAAATAAAACAACTGAAATGTTTTGCATTTGTTTTGTACCAAACACTACACAACAAAGTTTGAAGTGGCTGAAATTGGCAAAAACCTGGGGCCAAATTTTCGAAACGTCCTAGGAAGATCTTTAGAAGACTTCTTTTCCAAAGAAAGTATGCAGATTTTCTAAACTTCTTTGGAAACTTCTTAGGAAGAATTTAAGCAAATATGTAAGAAAGCACTGACCTTGTCCTACACGGAGAAAGCTGTGTAATAAAACGAAATTAGCAAAAAAAAGTACACAATGTTGACACTTAGCTTAGACGTCATATGTGACGTCATAGGTTTTTTGCGTAATGCTGTGGTAAAATCAACAATGAGTAAGTAAAGGAAATTGACGTTTGGTCAACTTAAAAAACGAAGTGGTGTATAAAATGTGTTTCTCATGGATGTGCTAAGACAAGAAGTTTTCCAAAAAAGTTTTCCTAAGAAGTTTTGATCACATCACATGGTTGGTATAAGCACACCTGATTGGCTGAACTAGTTTAGAAAGATAAGAAAAGAAGTTCCTTGGAAACGCAAAAAAGCCGTCGAAAATTCGAATAAAAAAACTTCTTTGAAATTCCTAAATCATCTCACATAGAAAGATCTTTGGAAAATGTCTTAGGAAAGTTTCGAAAATTTGGCCCCTGATCTGCTGCACAAATTTTTTCAACTACGGTTTAAACCACCTTTGGCAAAAACGAGCTAACACTGACAAGCAACATCCTACATCTACAAATCTGCTGAAGTACTAATCCTTCTCATGCCACCAGCGCTGTACTTAATGCACATACTTAACACCATCAGCTATAAATATATGCATAACCTTCTCTCAACACAGTAAATATGTGCAAAGTTTCAACTGCAGACGTTCTGCTGTTCCTGCGATAATGCTTGACAAAACAAACTGTTACTTATGATCAAATTATTTGCCCAATGTGACCATACAGAAATCAAAGCATCACTTCTTTCGAAACTGCCTTTCCATGACATTATAGCTAAGTCACAGCAGCTGCACCAAGAGTAAAAAACATCCGTCGTCTTTACTGTAGACTTTCAGAGTGACTAATAGACTCAAACAATTCACGGCATTGGCGCGTCCAGTGTCTACTACTGTTTACGAGAGAATTAAGGTAAGCTGTAAAAACAAATAACATTGTGTAGACCATGGAGCAAATAATGTCAACTGCTACGAACCGAGTACGAATCCAGAGATGAAGAAGCCAACTTGACCACATCCGACCAGGAGTCTACCAACGACAAAATACGTATAATTGGCACCAAACCACGACATCAGAATACCAGTGATCTTCACTGCAAAGAAGCTCAACACTGTCTTCTTCCGCCCGAACCTACGTCATCAATCAACCAATTAATAAATAATAAAACCAATGAACTGATCAAAATCAGACACTGTATCAGAGAACAGACACACTGTTACTGATTCTAATCTTTAGATTTCAATCAGTTTCAGTTTGCTTCTGAGAAAAAAATTTCTGCAGCTTTAATTTGTATTTGGTTGCTCTAACAACATCTATCTACAGATGGGTTTAAAGCTGTTTCTACCAAGACTCAAACTGAGTTTCACCTGTCCGACACAGCGCCTGACGCCAAAGCTCCTACAAGAACGCCGGCCATGTAGGACGTTGATGCAAACTGCACCAGGAAGTCCCAGCCACACACCAAGTCAAACTGAAACGTACAACCAATAAATCAGATCACTTATTCATTTCTTGAAAAACTACATACAAAATCCAAATCACGGGTTCAATTCTTGATCAGGTTGCTTGCTATCAAGTGGTTACTACCATCTGAGTATATTACCAACGCCAAGATCAACTCAACTTGCCATCCCTCCGAGGTAGCAAATCAAGTATCTGCCTCCTTGGCTGGGGTTAAGGTAGAGCACGTTCCTCTGTGTCAAGTGGCAGATGTGTGATCCCATATGGCAGATGGCAATCCATAGCTTTGTGATGCATTATCCATAAACAGCTATACACACATTTTAACTCTTTTAACCTTTAACACCAGCAGTCAATTTTGAAAATTATAAAATGTGTAACTACAATGAAATATTTATAATTTCACTTTGTCTGTGTGCATCACACCTTACTGACGATAGTCGACTTAAACTCCGACTGGTCATATGTCCATTCTGAACAATGCACAAGCGGTGTATCGTTGCTGATCAAACTGCGGTTCCAACTGTAGAACTGGGTGCGGTTGAAGACGCTGTAGTTGAGCGAAAACATCTCACACGAGCTGTACTCAATCATAGAGTCGTCATGATGGTCGAATGTTGAGTGTACAGATGTTGGAATGGCTACGTTCTTCTGTACGTCTGCTGGCAGGTCCACCAGCTCGGGCACATGACACCAGTGTGACATCTTGCCCGCTATGAATATGATGTGGATCGCATCGGCTGTATAGATGGCAAATATAAACACCGTGATGAAGACTCGCCACTGGTACAGACCCATGTCTCCAATGTAGGTATTCAGATCCCGCTTCTCCATTTCTACACAACAACAGTATTAATAAACAAAATGTAATTTCACATACATTATGTGTGACAATAATCATACGAGCAGAATAAATAGGCCAAACTGGATGTGTACTTACCTACAAATCCTGTAGTAATCACACCAATTAGTAATCATTCAAAATGTTTGTCGTCAAAGGTTTCGTTTGAGCGCTGGAAACAATTAACTTTCTGTAACAGTAAAATAGACTTTTAACAACTTCAACATAACTTCGCACAAAATCAACATAAACATCGCACTGGACTGTATAACGTAACGTAACTTCAAACACATTCACATCGGAAGTAAACATGCGGGCATCTAAAAAACGAGAACGACCTTATTTAGATCTTCAGACTTAGGTGTAGAATTAAGATTAGTTTTAGGGTTAGGGTTAGGGTTAGAGTTAGGTTTAGGGTTCGTACTCGCATTCAACCGCAATTAAAATAACCAAGAAATGTGAGCAAAGCTCACGGAACACGCGAAAGCCTATAGCAGTTTCTGTTCGCAGGTAATCTTAGTCTATCTCCATCCATTTCGTCGTAATTCATCTTTGCAGCCAAAAATCGCAAAAAAATCACGTTAAATCAATATCTTTAAGGTTCAAGGTCATTCAAGGTTATCGATGTTGACATTCGTAAAAAGCTCCTTATCAGTGCTTGCTATGATAAACAGCATGGCTGTGCCTATCTGCAACCATTTACACGCTAGACAAGCACAGAGTATAAATAACCACTTTTTACACTGGTACCTCTCGTTGACACCCATGTGTGCAGGCCTGCTTGAATCTAGAGCGTCCGGACTTGGACTGCTAAAATCTACGCTGAATGCTGACAATTTCATATGCAGGTTGTCTTGGTCTATCTCCAGCCATTACGTTGCAATTCAGTGTTGAAATGTGCGCTGCGTCCAAAAATTGCGAAAAATTCAATAAAAAACCTCTTTTTGAGGGGTTCAAGATCGTTCAAGGTCATCGATGTTGATAAATCCCAAAAGCCTGTCACCAG